>RCNI01000144.1_pt1 | contig 74118 bp, 64 predicted proteins | sample 2041151 | NCBI WGS metagenome assembly RCNI01 (sample SAMN09708214, study PRJNA481090) | feces metagenome | isolation source: feces | place: Antarctica: Albino Rookery
CGCACCTTCTGCTGTGCCACATCATTCAGCAGGTGGTACATTCCCCAACCGTAGCAGGCATCAAAGGCGGGACGATCAAAAAGATTCGTCTCCTCGGCCTCGGCCAACATGAAAATATCGGGTTTGAGGCGGTGGAGGCGTTCGCTCGTCTCGTTCCAAAACTCGATGGGCATGAGCATCGCCATATCGCAACGGAATCCGTCCACGGCATGTTCCCGTACCCAAAATTCCATTGCTTCGGCCTGTGCCGTCCAAACCTCGCGGTTGTTATAATCGAGTTTGGCGGTATCCGTCCAATCCCAAGGTACGACTGGTTCGCCGTCTGCATCGTGTTCGTATCGGTCGGGGTGCTGTTCTATCCACACGGCATCGCGCGAAGTGTGGTTTGCCACCCAATCCAAGAGTACTTTCATGCCCAATTTATGTGCTGCCGAGACAAACTCGTCGAAATCAGCCATCGTACCAAATTCGGGGTTGATCTCCGTATAGTTCCGTATCGAATAGTAGGAGCCCGACGACCCTTTTCGGTTGATTTCGCCGATCGGGTAAACGGGCATAAGCCAAACGACGTCGATGCCCAAATCGCGTAAAAATTCCAATCTTCCGACAGCCGCCTTGAACGTTCCCTCGGCAGTCATCTGTCGCACGTTCATCTCATAAACCACTGCCGAATTGCTCCATTCGGGATGTAAATTCATCATGGTATGTCTTTGTTAATTCTAACAAATCTATAAAAATTTCCCAAAAAAGATAAATCAAGAACCGTTCATTTCGTAAAAACGACAAAAGCGGCTGTCCGATCTCTCGGACATCCGCTTTGTAAGTTTTTCTAAATCGGTTATTTCCGGTTCTCGTCGCGCAATTTCTGCAATTCGTACATTTTATCGCGGAATTTGGCGGCGGCAAGAAAATCCAGCGATTTGGCGGCTCGCTCCATATCCTCGCGGGCTCGGTTGATCAGAGCCTCCAAATCCTCGCCTGCGTGAGGATCCGCCGGGGTTGTATCGTACCCCGCCATGACATCGGCCGCCGTCATGTAGTGCTGCTCCCCGACGGGATGCACTTCGGGAATACCGCCCTCCGTCGCACGTCCCGCCAACAGCGTACTCTGACCCGTACCGCTCTTCTGCGCCCGACGCGGCAACATATCGTGCTCCATGTTGTAGTGCACCTGCCTTTCGCGGTGGCGGTTCGAGACCTCGATGGTCTGACGCATCGAATCGGTGCAGGTATCGGCATAGAGAATCACCTTGCCCTGCGCATGACGCGCCGCACGACCCGCAATCTGCGTCAGCGAACGCACATTTCTCAGGAATCCCTCCTTGTCGGCATCCAAAATGGCAACCAATGCCACCTCCGGAAGGTCAAGTCCTTCCCGCAGGAGATTCACACCGACCAGCACATCGAACATTCCCGCACGCAGATCCTCCAAGATCTGAATGCGCTCCAACGTATCGACATCCGAGTGAATATAGCGGTTTCGGATGCCCACACGATCAAAATATTTGGAAAGTTCCTCGGCCATACGTTTCGTAATGGTCGTCACAAGGATCTTATCGTCGTTCTTGACCCGCATGTCGATCTCCTCGATCAGATCGTCGATCTGATTTTCAGTCGGACGCACCTCCATCGGCGGATCGACCAGACCTGTGGGGCGGATCAACTGCTCGGTCACGACACCGTCACTCATCGTCAGTTCCCAATCGGCAGGTGTGGCACTCACATAGATCGACGTACCCTGCAATTTCTCAAATTCGGCAAAGGTCACGGGGCGGTTATCCTTGGCGGCGGGCAGGCGGAATCCGTATTCGACCAGATTCTCCTTGCGGGCACGGTCCCCGCCATACATGGCATGGACCTGCGGCAGGGTCACGTGGCTCTCATCGACCACCATCAGATAATCTTTCGGGAAGTAGTCAATCAGACAGAACGGGCGCGAACCCGGCTGACGGCCGTCGAAATAACGGGAATAGTTCTCGATGCCGGGACAGTAACCCAACTCTTTGATCATCTCCAGATCGTATTCGACACGCTGCTTGATGCGTTGCGCCTCGACCATACGCCCCTCCCGTTCAAACATCTCGATCTGCTTACCCATATCCAGATAGATCTGCTGTACCGCGGTGTCGATGCGTTCCTTGGTCGTCACAAACAAACTCGTCGGATAAAGGGTCAGCGAATCCAACGACTGGATGCGTTGTCCCGTCATGGGATCGATCGACTGAATCGCCTCGATCTCGTTATCGAAGAACATCACGCGGAAACACTGGTTGCCGAACTCGCCGAAAGCCGCCATAATATCGACCGTATCGCCATTGACACGGAATGTGGCGGGTTGCAACTCGCGTTCGGTACGGGTATAGAGTGCCTCGACCAGTTTATAGAGGAATTGCTTGTAACTGATGATCTGCCCCACCTTGATGTTGATCGCCGTATCGTGAAAGTCCTGCGGATTACCGCAACCATACAGACACGACACGCTCGACACGACGATGACATCCTTCCGACCCGACAGAAGGGTCGCCGTGGTCGATAAGCGCATCTTCTCGATCTCTTCGTTGATCGACAGATCCTTCTCGATATAAGTATCCGTCGTGGGGAGGTAGGCTTCGGGCTGATAGTAGTCGTAATACGACACGAAATACTCCACGGCATTGTCGGGGAAGAAATTCTTGAACTCCCCGTAAAGTTGGGCAGCCAGCGTCTTGTTGTGGCTCAACACCAGCGTGGGTCTGTTGAGCCTCGCGATGACATTGGCCACCGTAAACGTCTTACCCGATCCCGTCACTCCGAGCAGGGTGTTGTGTTTCGCCCCGCGATTGATGTTGGTCACGAGTTCTTCGATCGCCTCCGGCTGATCGCCCATCGGGGCATAATCCGATACAAGTTTGAAATCCATGGTTTACAAAGGTAACGAAATTTCCGCCTCGATGTCTTTCCCGTCCGAAAAAAAACGCCCGACGAATTTTTCCCAGAAAACTTTCACCGCAGACAACAGAACAATTTCCACATCTTGCAAACGACTGACACAGCACATCCGTGCTCCGAAAAATTGAAAGGAAAACGCTTTGATTTAAACAATTAATAATTATCTTTGCTCTTGTAAAATTTCAAAACCGCAGATAAATGAAACCGAAAACTCTTCTTTTATTATTGCTGCTCTCCATCACGGGAATAGTTCAAGCGCAAGAACTCGAAAAGAACATATTCACCATCCGTGGCGGTGCGAACTTCTCCGATTTGAAAACGGACTACACGCCGACCGACTCGAAGATCGGAATTCATGCGGGAGCAACCTACGAACGCATCCTTTCCAAACGATTCCCGCTGTATTTGGAAACCGGATTGCTGTTTTCACAAACCGGATGCAAAAATTTCAATGACGACAAAATCAACGCCTACATCCTCCAACTCCCGATCATGATCAACTACAAATTTCCACTCGCAAAAGACCTGTCGGTCTATCCGAGTGCAGGTTTCTATCTTTCGATGGGATTGGGCGGCAAAATCGAAGACAGTTACCGTCAAACCCAGACTTTCGGAGAAGACGGCAACCTGACCCGCACGGATTTCGGATTCAAAACGGGTATAACCCTCCTCTGGAGAAAAATATTATTGTCAGCAGGTTACGAACTCGGTTTTAACGATCTGAACAGAAGCGAATATGATTATTCGCCCGATCCCGCCACACAAGCCCCTCGTCCGGCTTGGGATGACACGCTCAAACATCGGAACTTCTATGTCTCGATCGGCTACAAGTTCTGAAACCGCATCGAAAAAACGATCCGCGCCCGACCTCTGCCGAGATTCGGGCGTTTTTTATGCCAAAGCCGTCACCCCGATCCGAAAAAATGTGTATCTTTGCAAATTATGATTGACCGGGAGACCATAGACCGAATTTACGCCGCCGCCAATATCGTGGATATTGTCGGCGATTATGTCACGTTGAAACGTGCAGGCACCAACTACAAGGCGTGCTGTCCGTTCCACAACGAGAAAACCCCGTCGTTCGTCGTATCGCCCGCCAAAGGACTCTTCAAATGTTTCGGATGCGGTAAGGGTGGCAATGCCGTGACTTTCCTGATGGAGCACGAGCGCATCACCTACCCCGAAGCCTTGAAGATGGTCGCCAAACGCTACGGAATCGAGGTGCACGAAAAAGAACTCACACCCGAAGAGGAGCAACGTCACGACGACCGCGAATCGATGTTCACGCTCAACAGTTGGGCGCAGGAGTATTTCGCCAATTACCTGCACAACAATCCTGAGGGTTTGAGCGTCGGCATGAGTTACTTCCGCCAGAAGCGTGGAATGTCCGATGCCACGATCCGCAAATTCGGCCTCGGCTTCTGCCCCGCTAAAGGGGATCAGATGTCGCAGGACGCTCTGAAGGCAGGCTACAAGGAGCAATACCTGTTGAGTACGGGACTCTCGCTTCGTTCGGAGCGCAACAACGGACTTTACGACCGTTTCCGCGACCGCGTGATGTTCCCGATCCACAACATATCGGGACGTGTCGTCGGTTTCGGCGGACGCACCCTGCGCACCGACAAGCAGGTCGCCAAATACCAGAACTCGCCCGAAAGCGAGATTTACAGCAAAAAGCACGAACTCTACGGTCTGTACTTCGCCAAGAAGGCGATCCAGCAGATGGATTACGCCATCATGGTCGAGGGTTACACCGATGTGATTTCGATGCACCAGTCGGGCGTGGAGAATGTCGTTGCCTCGTCGGGGACATCGCTCACCACCGAGCAGATCCGTCTTCTGGCACGATTCACCCGCAACATCACGGTGATCTACGACGGTGATTCGGCGGGTATTCACGCATCGTTGCGCGGTATAGACATGATCCTGAAGGAGGGTTTGAACGTGCGTGTCGTACTGTTGCCCGAACCCGAAGATCCCGACTCGTTTGCCCGCAGTCACACGGCCGACGAATTGCAACAGTTCATCACCGAAAACGAACAGGATTTCTTGGCATTCAAAGCCAAATTGCTGTTGAAAGAGGCACAGGGCGACCCGATCAAAAAGGCAAGTCTGATCAGCGACATGGTACAATCCGTCGCCCAGATCCCCGATCCGATCCAACGTGCGGTCTATATCAAGGAGTGCGCCCACACGATGGATGTCGATGAAAACATCCTCATTTCGGAGGTGGCACGCAAACGCCTTTCCACCACGGGCGACCGCGAGACGGACGAATTTCTGCGCCGACAAGCCAACCGTGTTCAGCAGGAAACCGTCGCAACCGCACCCGAAGTCATCTATCAGAAACAGATAACTGCCGGAAGCGGGACGGACACCTTGGAACACGAACTGGTCAAATACCTGCTGAAATACGGACATCGTTCTTTCGATTTCAAGGAGGGGGCGAACATGGTATCCTGCAACGTGGCGGATGTGATCTTCACGGAGTTGGGAGCCGACAACATCGTCTTCCGCAACAAGACCTATGCAAAGATCATGGAGACCTACCACGAGAAGTGGTTGGAAACGGGCAGCGGCGTTGAAGTGCCGTTACACCTGTTCATCAGCCATGAAGATCCCGATGTATGCAATACCACGGTAAATCTTCTGACAGAGGAAGACAACTATGTGCCGAGCCAGTTGTGGATGAAGAAAGATATTCACGTGGAGAGTGAGGCGGAGATGTTGGCAACAGGAGTGCCGAAAGCCGTCATGCTCTACAAATCGAAGGTGGTCGAGGAGATCATCAAACAATTACAGGAAAAACTGAGTCAGCCCGACTTGAGCGAAGAGGAACAGGAGGATCTTCTGAAGCGTTTCACCAACTACAACAAGGTGAAGGTGGCGATCTCCCAAAAACTCAAGCGGTTGATTTTATAAAAGGAAAGGAACGAGCATCCCCGGCCGGCAGGAAACATTCCGCTCCGAAACCCGTTCCTTCAAGGATAACAAACACAAGATTTATGCCGTTATAAATTTATGAGCGAGCAAAAAAAGATAAACATCAAAAACAAACGCGCCACGTTCGACTACGAGATTCTGGAAGAATGGACGGCGGGCGTGGTGTTGTACGGTACGGAGATCAAGTCGATCCGCGCGGGCAAAGCCTCGATGGTCGATTCGTTCTGCTATTTCGAGAAGGGCGAATTGTGGATTCGCGGGGTCAATATTGCCGAGTACGGCTGGGGCACCTGCAACAACCACACCCCCAAGCGCGATCGCAAGTTGTTGCTGACGGGACGCGAATTGATGAAGATCGAACGCGCCACAAAGGACAAGGGTCTTACGATCGTGGGTCTTCGTCTGTTCCTCAACGACCGCGGACTGGCCAAGATCGTCATCGGTCTGGCTCGTGGTCGCAAGGCATACGACAAACGCGAATACCTCAAGGAAAACGATGCCCGTCGCGAAATGGACAAGGCGATGAAGCACTACAAATAAGATATAGAAACACAAAGCCAATGAGCCTGATATTATGTATTGAAACCGGCACGGACATCTGCTCGGTCGGTATCGCAAAAGACGGAGAGTTGCTCTCCTTAAGAGAAAGCGACGAAGGTCGCGATCACGCCAAGAAAGTCGGCGTATTTGTCGATGAGTTGCTCAAGGAAACGGGTATAGCACCCGACGATCTTTCGGCCGTAGCCGTAGGCAAAGGTCCCGGATCTTATACAGGTTTGAGAATCGGTGTCTCGTTTGCCAAAGGTCTGTGCTACGGACTGAAAAAGCCGTTGATCGCCATCGGATCGCTCGATGCCCTGACGGAAGTTGCCCGCGAGGATCACAAGGCAGGCATCATCTCGGTCGAAGATTGGGACAACGCCCTGCTCTGTCCGATGGTCGATGCACGGCGCATGGAGGTTTATACCCGGATATTCGACACCGATGGTCATGCCCTGAACGAAGTATCGGCCGAAATTATCAACGAAAATTCGTTCGAAAAATTCCGTTTGACGGGTCGTCCGTTCATCATCTTCGGCAACGGCGCACGCAAATGCGAAGAGTTGCTCAAAGGAGCCAAATTCGTTGAAGTGACCCCTTCGGCACGCGGTCTGGCTCGCTTGGCACAGGAGGCTTTGGATGCGGGCAAAACCGAAGACATCGCCTACTTCGAACCGTTCTATCTGAAGGATTTCGTCGTAACGACCTCCAAGAAGAAATTGCTCTAACCGCCCATTTCCCGAAAAACAAAACGCCCCGTTCTCCTTTACGTGGAGAGCGGGGTGTTTTTTCCGGGAAGTTATACAAAAAAACAAGGGCCGACCTTTACGGATCAGCCCTCGTCGTATTTAGATCTTCAAAAAATTAGTTCCAGTTCAGGATCTTGTTGAAGTCGTACTCCTCAGGATTGGGCACGTACTGCTTTGCAGCCTCGTAATCGCTCGGAGTGATCGAGTTGATGATATTCTCGACAACCATCTTGAACTTGTCCGAGGTGATGTCCACCAAACGGGGAGGAATCTTGCCTGTCGTCGGATCTTGCAGATCCTTCAGGTACAGGGGCGACACCTTACCCTCCGAGTTTACATAAACCATGCAACCGGTCTTGCCTTCCGAGAAGAGCTGATATACGCCCAGACCCAACTCCGAGCAATACGTCAAATCGTAAGCGATCGGAGTCTGGCAACGGATCTCGTAACCCAACTCAACGGGACGGCTCTTAACTTTCAGCCCCAGTGCCTTCACGTGCTTCTCGATCAATTCGTTGAAGATGTGAGCCTTCGACACCTTACCCAATTCGGGGTGTCCGTGCTCGTCATAGGTGAAATGGATGCCGCTGTTGGCGATCTCTTCGTTCGACAATGCGTGGAATACACCTTCTGAAATAACGGCGGCACCGTAATCCATACCCATGATCTTACGCTTGATGATCGACGATACGACCAACTTAACGATCTTATCAACCGTAATTTCAGTCTTGTCGAACATCTCAGGGATTACGATCATCGGATAGTGGCAGGCCTCACCGATACCGAATGCGAGGTGACCGGCCGAACGACCCATGGCAGCCAAAACGAACCAGTTACCGCTCGTACGTGCATCGACATAAACGGCACGACCGATCACGGCACCCTTATCCTTGGCCGACTCGTAACCGAACGTAGGAGTACCTACCGGCAGAGGAAGGTCGTTGTCAATGGTTTTGGGAACGTGGATGTTGGCGATCGGGTATTTCTTGGCCTCCAAGAACTTGGCGATGCGGTTAGCCGTGGAAGCGGTATCGTCACCACCGACAGTCACCAGCAATTTGATGTTGTTCTCGGAGAAGAACTTGAGGTTGAAATTATTCTCGAAATCCTCAGGAGTCGGTTTGAAACGGCTCATCTGAAGGAACGAACCTCCTTGGTTGAAGATACCATCAGCCATACGGTAGTTAATATCTACGGTACGGGGTTCGGGATTGAACAAACCGGTGTAACCCTCGTGAAGACCGATTACACGATAACCGTGGTGAATAAAAGTCTTTGCCACACTACCTACGACCGTATTCATACCGGGAGCGGGACCTCCACCGGTGAGAATTGCTACTGCATCTTTCATCTTGTCGAAATTTATAAGTTATCTAAAAAGTTCTTTGTCTCTTTTTCGGGGTCAAAAGTACGAACATTTTTTGTAACCGTCAAGCATCACCGCTATATCTACACATGTGCGCGAGGGCAAAACAAAGACTTTACAACCTCAAAAACCGTCCTACCCATGCGTACAGAGCCGTTTTTATTATTCATTAAATTTTTACATAAATTTTGTATATTTTTTGTTTTGCTTCAATTTGAGTATCAGAACCCCGATTGGGGAACTTGCAACAATGCTTTGCAAAGGGACTTACAACGAAGGTCTGAGACGGGATTATTTTCGGACAAAGTTAAATATTTGAAAATCAACGGCAAGAATTTTCGAGGCAATTTTTTTTGCATTTTTTTGCCGAAAAATGATGGATATTCCAAAAATATGCCCTATATTTGCACTCGCAATCAGGAAAGGACAACCTCCCGAATGAGAGCCCGGCTAAAAGGTGTGTTAGTTCAGCTGGTTAGAATACGTGCCTGTCACGCACGGGGTCAGGGGTTCGAGTCCCCTACATACCGCCAGAAGGATTCAGAAGCTCTTCACAAGGGTCTTCAATTTAGCCTTCAAAAATTAGATAATCGTTGTAAAATCAAGGTTTTACAACGATTTTTCTTTGTATATAGCCCTATTGCCTGATGGCATAAATCCACTTTTGACAATCATCTTTCGGTCATATTCTGCTACACATAGTGCTACAGAAAAATTGTAGCAACAAAAAATGTAGCAGTGACACGGTTCTGAATACCAATTTGACGGCATCAATTCTCTATATATCAGTGTTTTATAAAGTAACTTTGTAGCTGATTGCTACACTAAAAATGATGCATTATGAGAATGAATTTCAAGGTATCCTTCTACCTACGCTCAAACTATGAGAACAAAGAAGGAAAGTCTCCTGTGATGCTCCGAGTCTTCTTAAATGGAGAAATGGCAAACTTTGGTTCAACGAAAATCTTCGTAGATAAAAGATTGTGGAACAATGCAAGTAGTCGTCAAAAAGGTCGCACTGCTGAAGCCTTGTCAGTCAATGCCGCATTGGACGCCATTTCTACTACGCTTAATGGCATCTTCCATAAGTTTGAGAATGACGAAACCCTATCGCTGGACAAGATCCGTTCATACTTTCTCGGGAAAGATAGAGAGTACACTACTTTTCTTCCTATATTCGATAAGTTCATTGATGACATCAGACAGCGTGTCGGTCATACCATCAGCAAAGACGGCTTGCAGAAGTACAGTGTTCTCAGAAGACACTTTGGCGAATTTCTATCCTACAAGTATGCACGCAAGGACATCAATCTGACAGAGTTTACATCTGCCGTGGTTCAAGACTTTGAGTTATATTTGAGTACCGTTGCCGGATGCTCATATAACACCTCCGTGAAAAAGATGAAGACGCTTAAAACCATAACTATCTATGCACAAAAGCGTGGTTATCTGTTGCACGACCCATTCCTCAATCTTCGCTTCCATATGAAGCCGGTAAACCGAGGGTTCCTCACAGATGAGGAAATCTTGAAGATTGCCAACAAGGAATTGGGTATCCAACGGTTGGAGCAGGTAAGGGATATGTTCATCTTCTCTTGCTTTACAGGCTTAGCGTACATAGATGTGGCCAACCTTATGCCTGAACATATCGTTACGCTTGATGATAAGCAATGGATTATGACCAAACGGCAGAAGACAAGTGTGGAGACGAATGTCCTGCTTTTGGATATTCCCCGAAGCATCATTGCCAAATACAACCACAAGACCTATCGTGATGGCAAACTCTTCCCCATTCTGAGTAATCAGAAAACCAACTCTTATCTCAAGGAGATAGCCGACCTTTGTGGCATCAAGAAGAACCTTACTTTTCACATGGCTAGGCACTCCTACGCAACTCTGCAACTGGCTGGAGGAACTGATATTTATACAGTCAGCAAAATGTTGGGACATACAAACGTGCGAACAACACAGGTATATGCAAAGGTTGTTGATGAAAAGAAAGAGAAAGCTACAGAAACCATTAAATTGGATTTATCTCAAACAGAATAACCATTATTTTGTTTTGTAAATATAGCCATCTGCGTAGAATCTGCGTGGGTGGCTTTTATTTTTATCTACGGTCTTTTCTTCTGACCGCCTTATGATTCCTTTATGATTGGGGACATTACCATAAAAATCTACTACTGATATTCTCCACTATTCACATTGATAATCAACATGTAATCCTTATGATGATTATGTTTCGTTACTGCTTTTTTATGTGATGTATTACACCATAAAATCAGTATGCGCAATCGCTGTTACTTTGCCGAAAAATCAAAAAACAAGTAGCAATATGAGTGAGAAGAACATTACATTTGAAGATTTACCCAAAGCAATGTCGTGGTTGATGGATAAATTGAAAGAGCTGGATTCTAAAATAGATGGACTAAACAATCAGAATCAAAGCGTGCCAACAGAACAATGGATGAACCTTAAAGAATTGTGTGATTATATTCCCAGTCACCCGGCAGAACAAACTGTATATGGCTGGACGAGTTGCCATCTAATCCCATTCCACAAAAGAGGGAAACGTATCATGTTTCTAAAATCAGAAATTGACGAGTGGCTTCATGCCGGCAAAATAAAATCTGATAAAAACTTGGAAGATGAAGCCGCCCAATTCATAAAATCAAAAAGAAATACCAAATTCTAATGGATTCAACCAATTTATGCAATGCGCTCAGAATGGAATTTGAAGGGGTCTTTGAAAACAAGATTCCTTTGGATGCTTTTCCTACCAAAATTCAGGATATGATATTAGCTCTGTCTCGACAAGAGAATTATTCCATAGAATATATGATGGCTTCTCTTTTGGTGGCAGTGTCAACCGCTATCGGAAACGCTGTCAATATCCGTATTCGTGGTGGATGGATTAGTAATCCTGCCCTTTATATGATATTGGTAGGTCGTCCTGGAATGGGCAAAACTCCACCTTTGGATTTTGCATTCCGTCCTATCCGAAAGCATGATGCTAAAATCATCAAACAATTCAAATTGGACATGGAACATTATAATAGTTTGGTTGAAAACAACAAGGCTAAAAAAGACAAGTCCTCTCCACTGCCCGACAAACCTGTTTTACGAAGAACCATCATATCCGATTTTACACCGGAAGCTTTAATGCGTGCGCTGGATGACAATCAACGAGGTGTCGTGGTATATGTGGATGAAATCATGGGAATGTTTAATGCCGTGAATCAATATAGCAAAGGGCAGCTTATTGAGCAGCTATTGACTGCCTTTAGCGGAAAACCACTGGATATTTCAAGGTGCAGCATCCCTGTACCTATTCATATAGAGCATCCTTTTATAAATATTGTCGGCACGATGCAAACGACACGTATGCACGAACTAATAGAGAAAGGATATAAAGACAATGGGCTGATAGACAGAATAATTTTTGTTTATCCATCCTCTCAGGAAATTTCAGATTGGGGCTTGGATGAAGATTCGTCCGCATCAACTTTTGGTAAATACTCATCTATGTGGGATTCTATTATAAATAAGGTGATTAGTTTGCCATTTATAGAAAATGATGATGACAGAGCCATACATAATGTACTGGAATTTTCTTCGGAAGCCAAAGCTTATTTTACAAACTGGCGCAATAATGCGGTTCGGGCTGTTAATCAAATCCAAGATGATGGGTTGGTGGATAGCAGAGTGATTAAGGTTCCCATGATTACGGCTCGTTTGGCTTTAGTATTGCAAATTCTTCGTTGGGCTTGCGATGAAGTACACAAGGATTTTGTGGATATTGACTCAACCAAATCAGCTATTGCATTGAGTGAATACTTTGAGAACTGTTATACCAACATTCAGAAATATATGCTGAGAGAATGCGTTGAACCACAAAAGAGAGAATTGCTTGATTGCCTTTCCGCAACTTTCACTACTGCTGATGCCATTCAAGCCGGAAAAGAAGTAGGGTTGTCGGAAAGGTCGGTAATGTATTCTTTGGTTAGCCTTGCTACAAATAAGATTATCAAGAAAGTAAAGCGAGGTGAATATGAGAAGCTGCAATAATTGACACCTTTTGCAGTTTGTAGTTGTTGCAGTTTACACTTTGCTCTTGCATAGGATTTCTGCAAAACTGCAATAAGTGCAAGCTGCACGGACTGCAATAACAAAACGAAGAAGTATGGCTGAATATAGATTTTCTCTTCAAAAATATAAGCGTGGATCAAAACTTTCATGCCCGAAGTGTGGAAAGAAGCAATGTTTTGTCAAGTACATAGATAGCCAAGGAGAAATAACCTTTCCTGATTATGTAGGTAGATGCGACCATGAACAATCTTGCCAATACCATTACACTCCATCAGATTATTTTCATGATAACCCAATGGTGATGGATTACTATAAGGATGATTTCGTTGAAGCCGATAAGCCTAAGCCCAATTTACCACCTCCTACCTCTTTTATTGACAATGAACTAATGAAACGTACTCTTACTAACTATGATATAAATCCATTGTACATTTACCTATCCGGGGTATTGGGCAAAGACGAAACTTCCCGGATATTCCAACTGTATCATGTTGGTACATCTAAGAAGTGGGGAGGTTCTACTGTCTATTGGCAAATTGATTGGCAGGATAATGTACGAACAGGAAAGATAATGTTGTATGATGCAAAAACAGGACATCGGACAAAAGAGCCAAGAAGTTATGTAAGTTGGGTACATACAGAACTGAATTTTCAAAACTACAATTTGAAGCAATGTCTGTTTGGCGAACATCTGTTGTCTGATAATCCGACCAAACCAGTAGCTATTGTGGAAAGTGAAAAATCTGCTTTGATAGCTACCCATTATATGCCAGAGTTTATATGGCTGGCTACCGGTGGAATGCACGGATGTTTCAAGCCTGATGTGGTAAGTGTTTTGAAAGGAAGGTCAGTTATGTTATGCCCGGACTTGGGAGCAAAAGAAGTTTGGCAAACCAAGATAGATCTGCTCACTTCCATATGTTCCAAAGTGGTATTGAGTGATAGCTTGGAACAATGTGCCACTGACGAACAGCGAAAGAAAGGATTGGATATTGCGGATTTCTTATTAATGACTGATACTTCACAAATGATTCTTGATAAAATGATACAACGCAATCCGGCTTTGCAGACGCTCGTTGATGAATTGAAACTGGAGTTAGTGGATGTAGAACAGATGTGATAAAAAGATGAATAGGACAGCTCGCTGTCTTTGGAAAAGGGTTTGTAAAATCCCGTAGCTTATTAGGGCATTTTCACCGCTTTCACTCTCCGAGTGGCAGTAAAAAAGCCCATAAGCGGAGGGATGCCCTCTCGACGCCCGTCTGCCTGTGGCACATAAGGCGGGATTTTACAACCAAAGAATCAATGTATAACAATAAAAAGAAATGAGATATGAGTAATACGCAATACGCAGTTTGTCACCTGCAACGTGGCAGTGGTAATGATTCTGGTATGTCATGCCATATAGAAAGGAAGGATGCCAAGAGGGAAAAATATGTACCCGTCAATGCCGATGCAAACAGGACACACCTCAACCGGGAACTGGTTGCATTTCCTGCTGGAGTGAAGAACAGGACGGATGCCATACAATATCGGATAGACCATGCCGGACTGCATCGTAAGGTCGGCAAGAATCAGACAAAAGCTATCCGCATCATCCTAACCGGGACACATGAACAGATGATGAAGATTGCCAAAGAAGGCAAGTTGGATAATTGGATAGATGCCAATCTGAAATGGCTTAAAGATACTTTCGGAAGCGAAAATCTTGTTTCCTGCGTATTGCACATGGGCGAGAAAACTCCGCACCTACACGCCACAATCGTACCTATTGTAACAACAGAACGGCTTCGCAAGAAGCGTGAGGGTGAGAAGAAGTATGCAACGAAATCCGGGGCACGCCTATCGGCAGATGATGTGATGCGACGTAGCAAGCTGCACGAATACCAGAACAGTTATGCAGCAGCCATGAAACCATTCGGATTGCAGCGTGGCATTGTCGGTTCTACGGCAAAACATTTGGCAAACTCGGAATACTATAAGCAGCAGATAAATCGGTATGAGGAAGACATCGCCAAATTGCAGGCAGACATTGAAAAAGCACAAGAGGGAAAAAACACAATTCTTTCGTGGTTTGGCAAGGGAGATTTGGCTAAAGCGAAAAAAGAACTTGTGAGTAGGGATGAGCAGATTGCCAAACTCAAAAATCAGATTAAAACCCTCATGGCAGAAAAGTCTCAACTGCAAGAAAAACACAGGGGAGAGATTGAACAATTAAGGAACGGCTATCAAAAAGAGATAGACAAGGCTATACGTATGGCAGAAAAAGCTGACCGACAATCCAAAGAAAAGGATTCTGTTATAGATAAGTTGAACTTACGTATTGACCAGCTCGACCGTAAAGCTAACCCTCAGCGTTACAGTCTGTCATCTGGGGCGGAACTTATCCACCATTTCATCCCCAATTATAATAATCCCAGTCTACATATTTGGACACAGGTAGGTAATGAGAAATACGACACTATAAAATATGCTGACTGGCTCAATCCGATATGGGAAAGTTTTACCAAAGAAGAAGCTACCATTTATGAATTGATAAATGATGTGTTTAAGCCTCAGGAACAGGTCAATGAAGCACAAGAAAATCTGCTTGGAGTGGCTTTTGAACTTGCCGCAGGTGGTCAGGCACAAGTCCATGTCGGAACGGGTAGCGGAGGTTCATCCTCTGAACTCCCTTGGGGAGAACAGAAGACGAAAAACTCACAGCGACGCAGATAAATTATTTTTACCAAGTTATAATCTTATCCACAATCTCCTGCTGCTCGGCACTGCTACGCCTCAAATAAATACGAGTGGTCTCAATGCTCTCATGTCCCATTAGATCGGCAAGCAAAGAAATGTCGTTGAACTTCTCCAAAAAATTCTTGGCAAAGCGGTGACGGAACGAATGAGGGTAAACCACTTTCTCATTCAATCCGTATTTGGTTGCATAGTTCTTCAACTGTTGTGCAATCCCTCTGGTAGTGATACGTTCACCAAAGCGATTAAGAAAAAGATAACCTGTGGTACGATTGACTTTGTCAAGCCATTCTGTGGCTTCTTTACGTAAAGACTTCGGAATGTAGATACGTCGAATTTTTCCACCTTTAGTGTAGATGTCAAAATAGCCCATTTGCACGTGTTCCACCTTCATTTGTATTAGTTCGCTAACTCTTGCACCTGTGGCAGCAAGGAAACGAACAACGAAATACCATTCTTGATTTTCTTCCTTTTTTAACTTGTTTTTCAAAAAGGTATAATCGGCATTGCTGATGACATTTTCCAAATAACTACGCTGTTGTACTTTAACGGATTTTAATCTCAGACGAGATTTCCCCATGCAATCAAGATACTTGTTCATTGCCTGAATACGCAGATTCGCGGTCTTAGGCTTGAATTTCTCAATGAGATAGGTTTTGTAAACAAGCAGGTTGCGTTTGTTCAGTTCCTTATGTTGGGAATAATACTCTTTTACGGCATATAGATAAGCCGCAATCGTGTTCTCCGCCATATTCCCTTGACGAAGATACGTTTCAAAATTTTCAATGTTCATGTCTGATACATTATTAGTTAAACAATTTGCTATCATTAATAATGTATGGTATTTACAAATTCATTGAGTTCCTATTATGAGAAGTTTCTCGCCACAGGGGAGGTGAAGTGTATTGATGACGAGATTCCGTTTGAGATTCCACAGGGATGGGAATGGGAACGTTGGGGGAATATCTCTCAGTCTATTCAGTACGGTTATAATGCGCCTGCATTAGAAAAAGGTGTTATAAGAATGGTGCGTATTAGCGACATTCAGGATAATAAGGTTCTTTGGAATACTGTCCCTTTCTGTATGATTGAAGAGAAAGATATAGAAACATATCTATTAGAGGTAAATGATATTCTATTTGCCAGAACTGGTGGTACGGTAGGAAAATCATTTTTAGTAGAGGAAGTTCCAACAAAATCAATTTATGCTGGCTATTTGATAAGGACTCGATATAGTTCATTGCTCTGTCCTCATTATATGAAAGCATTTATGGAAAGTCAATTATACTGGGAGCAGTTAAAGAATGGTACAATAGCAACAGCGCAACCTAATTGTAATGGGAAAACGCTTGCAAAAATGCTATTACCCATTCCTCCCATAAATGAACAAAAACGGATTGTTGAAAGATTGCGTAGAATTTCTCCATTTATAGAACGTTATAGTAAAAGCCAAGATGCTCTTAATCTAATGAATATGCAAATTAGGGAGCAATTTAAGAAATCTGTATTACAAGAGGCAATTCAAGGAAAACTTGTCCCACAGATTGCAGAGGAAGGTACAGCCCAAGAATTACTGGAACAGATAAAATTGGAAAAGCAGAAGCTCGTCAAAGATGGCAAGCTAAAAAAGTCTTCCTTAATCGATTCTATTATCTTCAAAGGTGACGATAACAAGTATTATGAGAGGATAAACGGGCAAATCATTGAAATTGAGCTTCCTTTTGAATATCCCAGTAGCTGGGCTGTATTACGTTTGAAAGATGTGTGTCAACTTATAGACGGTGAAAAGAGAAGTGAAAAAGGTATTTGTTTGGATGCAAAATACCTACGTGGAAAATCATCTGCTACTATTGTAGAGAAAGGAAAATTTGTCTATACCGGAGATAACATCATTCTTGTAGATGGTGAAAATTCAGGTGAAGTTTTCACTATTCCGCAAGATGGGTATATGGGGAGTACATTCAAACAGTTATGGCTCTCTTCGACTATGTGGAAACCATATATCTTGGCTTTCATTCTGTTCTATAAAGAGGATTTGAGAAACTCAAAAAGAGGTGCGGCAATTCCGCACCTCAATAAAGAGTTATTCTACAACCTGCTCATTGGTATTCCACCTTTAGCTGAACAGCAACGTATAGCAGAACGAATAAATGAATTATCGCAGTTGCTCAAATAGTTTTTCTATTTGGGCAACAATGCGTTGCTGTTCTTTAATCGGAGGTAATGGTATTAATATTTCTTTTACTTTCGCTATACTTACACCACCTATAATGCCCGTTTTATTTAGGTTAAATAGTTCAAAGAACGATGGTGACTGTAGATAGTAATATATGTATTTCCCGATTCCAACAAACGGTGAGAAACAACATAACTTATTTCCAAAACATACATCTTGATTCAGTATCGCAATTTTTCTTCCGGCACTTCCGCCTTCAATACACATCAGTATTGAGTTATTGGGAGCAAGTCTAAAATCTGGTTCATATTGTTTCGGAATCGCAATACCATTATCGTAAATAACCCGATTGTTAAAATCAACGTCCTTAGTTCCAATATAATAACGTCCTACAACATCTGTAAATTTTGATTTCTTTTCTGTTTCACTAATACTGTTACCAGTGTAAATGTTTGCAATATAAGAAAGTCTTGTCCAAACCCAATTTTCAGGAATTTCAAAAGGTATTTGTGCCGTTATATCCAAGCATTTTTTACCTACCTGCTCACAATACTTGCTAAGTTATATAACTTTTCAACAATTCGTAATTGCTCTTTGATCGAAGGCAGAGGGATTAAAAAGTTGCTAATATCTGCCATTGAAATATTATCATTAGTTGAGTTTTTTTGTTTGTTAATAAACTCTTTGATATGTGGAGCTATTATAACAAAATTAAGATAATCAACGCTGATCCATAAATTTCGTATTCTGGCGACACGTTGATTCAACAAAAGCTCATCTTCTGGTAATTCTCTAACAAACAAACTTTTGCCAACAGTGCCTCCAGTCATAGCCATAATAATATCAAATTTTTGGATTCTATATATATCTGATATTGGAGTTCCATTGTATCTAACAATCTTCGTATTAACAAAACCTTGTTCACTGATGTCAGAAATACGTATTACACGTTTACCTTGTTCTTCTTTTAATGAGCTGCTTTGAAAAGCATAACCTCCTATTATATCAGAGATACTACTTAATCTTACCCATGCCCAAGAATCAGGTATTTCAAATGGTATCTCGTTAGTAATATCTTTTTCGTTTTTACCATTCTTCTCCCAATACTTGTTATCGTCACCTTTATAGATGACGGAATCAGTCAAAGCAGACCTCTTCAACTTACCCTCTTTTACGAGGCGATATTTTTCTTGTTTAATCTGTTCAAGCAGTTCTTGAGCTGTGCCTTCTCTGGTGATTTGTGGAACAAGTTTACCTTGAATAGCCTCTTGGAGAATGGATTTCTTCAGCAAGTCATTAATAGAGTTATTAATAGCGTCAAGTGAAGTTTGCACTTTGTCGAACATTTCTACAATAGGTATAAGTTCTTCTATTTTTGCTGTTATACGTTGTTGCTCAGATAAAGGCGGTAACGGGAAATAGGAATCCATGACTTTAGCAACAGATAATCCGGGCTGTGCCGTTGCTGTTGCTAATTGGTTTAAGTTCAATGCCATCAAAAACCAATACATAAATTTGTAGTGAATGTTTCCAAATGAACTTACCACCACAGCATGTTCTGTTGCATAAAAATTACCCGTTTCGATATTGAGACAACCACATAAAGCTCCTTGTCTGCCAACTATTGCATGATTCCCTTCTGTATTAAACTCTGCAACATAACCTCTTAAACCGTTTCCTCCGACACAACGATACGGATAAACTTCCGACTGTTCTGAAAATATTTTATCCGCAGTAATATTTTTCCCTGCTTGCATCATACAAACATCCGAAATTCTACACCATTCCCACCCCTGCGGAATCTCAAATGGAATCTCCTCATCAATGCACTTTACTTCCCCAGTAGCGATAAACTTCTCATAATAGGAATTGTCCTCACCACGATAAATGATAGATTCGTTTTTATCCTTCTTAATTTTCTTTTCTTTCACCAGCTTGGCTTTTTCGGCTCTGATGCGTTCAAGAAGTACAGATGCCGGTTCGTCATTAGGGGCTTGTGGTACAAGTTTGCCTTGTATAGCCCACTGGAGTATGCTATTCTTTAATTGCTTGCCATTCATCTTATTCTAACTGATTTAGAAGTTTTCGTCTTTTTGCTTTTCCTTCAGATAGAACTGATATAACTTCTTTCCTATCTTATCTTTTTTGAAGGTACGTTCATGATTCATAGGTGTCATAGATAAACGAATTTTCGCCACACCTTCATTCAAGATTTCAAACTGTTGTGGAGTAATTCTAAATTGTGCAGTAGAACTTATTTCTGTAACAGGAATAACGATATTTCCACTTATAATACCTGCGGATTGACTTCCATTACCAATCACAGTTCCTCGTAATTCAAGATATTTGCCTGTGAATGTCCGAATTTTCATAGTTGGTTCAGTGAGGAAATTCATTCTGTCTGAACGCACTGTGGCTACTATCGAATAAATGGTGTCTTGCTTAGCCACACTGTATTTCATATTGCAACCTTCGGCTGCAAGTGCTTTATAAGTATAACCTACTGTTTGTGCTTTAGCGTTGAGTCCTAAAATAATACAGAACAGTAATAATATAATCTTTAAAGTTTTCATATTTAATCTTATTCGTAATCTTCGCCTTGTATTCCTAACTCTCCTTTGCTCATGGCATTGGCAATATCTATTTTTAGTTCTTCATCATAGTCTTTACTTGTCATAAAACTATTGACGATGCGTAGCAGCAAATATTGGTCGATATTCGATGCTGCCACATGATAAATGATAGATTCCAATGTACGCATACAGATGCAAGCGTGCCAATAGTAATTGTTTTTGTGTAAGAAGTATGTACCCAAAGTCAGTGCAATACGCTTATTCCCATCATTGAAGAAATGACCAGAGCAGAATCTATACATCAGATAGGTTAGTTTGTCTGCAAAGGTCGGATAGTATAAATCATTTTGCACAAAATCCAATGTTGCACGAATACCACCTTCATCACGCACTCCTTCAAAACCACCATCACTGGCATCAATCATTTTGCCATAGATGTTTAAGGCTTCATCGTAATCTATGTAAATAATTTCCTTACTCATCTTCTGCCTGCTTTAAGCGTTTGAGCACATCTTTGTTATCCGCTAAGATACGGTCAAAATCAATAGACTGGTCACCGATGAATCGTTCAAACTCTTCAGGAGTAACAGCTTGCAGGTAATCTACTATATTACCATGATACGCATCCCGGAAACTGAAATCCCTTGAAGCCATTTTAGTCCTGGCATCATTCAGATAAGGTTTCTGCATTGGATGTTCGGCAAGTTCGTTTACAATACGCTCCACTTCGTCAATGGTAAGCAACTTACCACCATTTTCTTTAAATCGTTCACTGATGGCTGCACCCACTCCGTTTTCAAAAGAAGAGATAACCAATAGAACCTCTGAATACAACGTGTGTCGAACATTGTCTTTTGAATCCAACTTTAATACTTCTCGGTATTCTTTAGCATTCTCTTTGAATACAGCCTTGTAGATAAAATCTGTAATCTGAGAATACTTATATGTATGATGTCCATCCACATATTGATTGATGGCAGAAGTAAGATTTTTTCGATAGTTTTCTTCTGTGATTGCAGCTGGAAGATAATGTACATCCCTGCGATTTATATATTTTGTTCCTCCACCTGTCTTTTCATTGATGGTGGTAATCACAAAATCCAAGATAAGGCTACGGACTTTTTTAGCTTTCTCACTCTCTGTAAGTAACATACCCATGTCTAAGAATGAACGGAAGTTAAACAGTCCGAGTTGGGTCGTTTTGCTCGCCTCATTAATAAGGTGAGCAAATTCTAACTTAAACTCTTTCAATTGTTTACCCTTACATAAAATATATCCATTATGCTTCAGTTCATCAGAATTTGATTGCAGATAACGATCTATTGTAGATGTATCAACTTGATAAAAGTCGGCAACCATTTTTTTTGTAAAGCGGTATTCTCCCTCAAAGAGCATTCCTTCTATATCAAGATGCTCCTGTACCTTACTGACCGCAAAACGGTTGTTAAGTACATTTTGTCTTTCTATGTTTGAGATTGTCAAATCTTTCATATCACTTCACAATTATCAGTTACACGATTTTATGTTTATACCGAGAATTTTTTGAATCTCAGAAAGCGTTTTGTCTATTTCATGATCGAGTGCGGCACGCTTCTCAAAATATTGTTTGAGCAGTTCTGCCGGAGGGAGTATTTCTTCTTCCTCTTTCGGGAACTTGCATTGGTCAAAGTTGCAATCCAAGTCAATCAGTTGTTGAGCAGTAAACACACGACTCTTTTCTCCCTCTTCGTCACTTATAATTTCTTTCCTATCTTTCCACCATTCCTGAATAGGCAGTGTGTGTTCTACCTTCATTGGTTTGGTCTTTGAGAAGTGTTTGTACCCTTCCGGCATATCCAAACGATAGAACCATGTCTCTTTAGTCTTGAATCCTTCTTCGCAACCTTCGGCTTTTTCATTATTAAAGAAAAGAATGTTGGTTGCAATAGAGGTATATGGGGAGAATATAGAACCCGGCAAACGGATGATAGTATGCAGATTGAACTTGCGGAGTAGATTTTCTTTAAGTGCAAATTTTGCTCCATCCGTACCAAACAAGAAACCATCTGGGATAATCACACCGCATCTACCACCAGCTTTGAGGCGGTACATGATAAGGGCTATGAATAAATCCGCAGTTTCACTTGAACGGTATTGCACCGGGAAATTGCTTTTTACACTATCTTCTGTGCTACCACCATACGGAGGATTCATACCGATAACATCCACTTTATCGCTTTCCTTGAAATCAGTGATATTTGTTCCAAGCGAATCACAGTTAGCTATATTGGGAGCTTCAATATCATGGAGTAACAGATTTGTTATACTCAAAAGATAAGGTAGCGGTTTCCATTCTTGTCCCACGACTGCATTTTGCAGTTTTTCTCCATCTTCGGCAGAACCGACGCTCTTACTCATATAATTGAGAGCAGAGGTAAGGAAGCCGCCTGTACCACTGGTGAAGTCACCAAAGGTCTCGCCCAATTTCGGGTCAAGCATCATCACGATAAAGTCTGTCAAAGCACGTGGAGTATAGAACTCACCTGCATTGCCTGCTGATTGCAAGTCTTTCAAGATTCCCTCATAAATATCTCCAAATGTGTGGCGGTCATCAGCATCGTCAAATTCGATTTCATTTACGATGTTAACCACTTGACGCAAAAGCGTTCCATTCTTCATATACTGGTTTAAGTCAGCAAATGTTTCTTGAACAATACTTTTGGCTCTTGGGGTATTGGTGTCTATCGGAAGATTCTTTAAAGTAGGGAACAGTTTTTCATTGACAAAAGAGAGCAATGCTTCTCCTGTTAATGCTTCACCGTCTTTTTCATCTACTGCCCATTTACGCCAACGCAAATCTTCGGGGATGATAGACTTGTAGTTCTCATCTTTGTATTCCCATGTTTCTTCCTGAGTGTCATAGACTTTCAAGAAAAACATCCAAGTCATTTGTTCAATTCTCTGTGCGTCACCATTGATACCAGCGTCTTGGCGCATTATATTTTGGATTCGCTTTATGATGTTGTTTACTGCCATTTTTAAGCTGATTTATAAATTTGATATTCTAGTTCTCTGATGGCTTGCTCAAAAGCGACTTTGCCACCGAATAACTTTATGATTTTAGTTGGTTTTCCTATGCTATTGAATGGTGGTATCTCCAAGATGTTCGCCTTTTCAAAGTCGAGAATACCATTCTCTGCATATTTGTCAAGAAGAGCCTCCAATACTTCACGAGCTTTACCTTCGTACTTCCCGAAGTAATTACGCTTCTTTACATTGTTTGCTCTCTCTTTCCTTGTTAATGGCGGTTGGTCAAACGCAACGTGGCATATCACATCAAAGATGTCGGCATCCTTCAATGCTGGATTAGCTTCACGTACAGCATCTATCAGAATAGCATATTCCTTCAATTCATCCATAATGGCTTGTTTGCGTTCTGCCTCCGTCCACGTTTGGATAAAATCATCCAAAGTTTGGTAATGGCGTAATAATTGTTTTTTAGCAAACGACTGAACACTTTCCGTTCTCATCGTCTTACCATCTTCTCCTAACACTGAAACGATTTCATGGGCAATGCGAATATTCTTACCGCTGATAAGATATTTCTCACGAGGCTCAGATACTATTGGAGTTTCTGGAGCATCAATGATTTTGTAAGGTTTGGGCTTTTTCCCTCCTCCTTTTGGTGGTTCCGGGTCGCCATCAAATGCCGGATCTTTGAATTTTGCGGTAGCATTGCGGAAATCAAGGATTTCCAAATGCCATTTGCCCTTGTCTTTTCTAAGTCGTGTACCTCGTCCAATGATTTGCTTAAATTCAGTCATAGAACCAATTTCTTTGTCTATGACGATTAAACCACAAGTTTTGCAGTCCACTCCTGTAGATAAAAGTTCAGATGTGGTAACAATTACAGGATAAGGCTCATCTACACTAATGAAATTGTCCAGTTGTTTCTTACCTTCTTTATCCTCACCAACAATACGTGTAACATAGTAAGGCGACTTTTTACATAAATCGCTATTCATATTGATAAGCAGCGTCCGCATTTCGGCAGCTTCCTCAATATCAGAACAGAATACGATCGTCTTTGTCATACGACCAATGTCATGTAACATTTGGGTTATCCTATGTGCTACTACTTTACGCCTTAACTTGATGGCAAGATCACGACCTATATTCTGTCTTTGATATAGTTTCTGTTCAATCTCCTTGCCTAATAAATCTATTTCACCTTCTTCTGGAGTCCATCCTTGTAAATCAACATTGATAAAGTCTGCTGTAACCCTGTATGGAGCTAAGAAACCATCTTGAATGCCTTGAAGAAGTGAATAGGTATATACTGGTTCACCAAAATAATCCAAGTTGTTCGCTCCTTCATCAGCTTTCGGTGTGGCTGTCATACCAATTTGGGTAGCCGAACTAAAATATTCCAATACCTTGCGCCATGCGGAATCGTCTTTTGCACTTCCTCTATGACACTCATCGACAATAATTAAATCAAAGAAACTTGGCTGTACCTCCAAGAATGGATCTGGTTTACCCTCTTTCCCGACCAATTGGTGGTATAAAGCCATATACACCTCAAACGCAGAATTAATCTTAGCTTCTCCTTCTTTAGGTGAGATTATTTTAGTTATTATACCCTGCTTCTTGAAAGGTTTGAAGTCCTGAACCATTGTTTGGTCTATAAGAACATTGCGATCTGCAAGATAAAGTATCTTTTTCTTTGCTTTACTCTTATGAAGTTTATGGATAATCTGGAATGCAGTAAAAGTCTTACCAGTACCAGTTGCCATTACTACAAGGACACGTTGTTGTCCTCTTGCGATAGCTTCTACTGTACGGTCAACTGCTATACGTTGATAATATCTTGGTTCATGGCTATGAGCATCATAGTAGAAAGGTGTTTCTATTATATTGAGCTCCTCCGATGTGTAGCTTTTGGATGCAAGATAACGGCTATATAGTTCTTCCTTTGTCGGAAAGTCCTCTAACTTAATTTCTGTTTCTTTCCCCGTGATAAAGTCATGTTCCAAGAACGCATCGCCATTACTGGAGTACGCAAATTTCAAGTCAAGGATTTGGGCATAATCCATAGCTTGTTGGATGCCGCCTCCAATAGCGTGTTTATTGTCTTTGGCTTCAACTACAGCAATGGGCTTACCTTTATGATATAATAGGTAATCCGCTTTTTTGCCCTCCGCTACTGAATGTTGATTGCCAATAACAAGTACTCGACCATCTGTAAAATAGTACTCTTCACGCATATTTACACTTACAGCCCAACCTTTTCGTTGGAGCGCAGGAGTAATGAACAGAGTGCGTATCTCTTGTTCTTTGAGTTCTTTCTTGTTTACTTCCATGACAATAAATCAGTTATGATTACTGCTGACAATTAGGTCTTTCACGTCAATATTAAGAACATTGGCTATATCGTTGAGCGTTTTGAGGTCTGGTTGAACGGAATTGCTGCACCATTTACTTACAGTACAGTTGGATTTCCCAATCTGTTCTGCAAGCCATTTCCCTGTTTTCTGTTGCTCTGCAAGTACCACTTTTAGTCTGTTCAAATTAGCCATGAGATAAAATGTTTTAATCCAAGAGCAAAATTATATAATTTACCTGATAGTATAAGTAACTTCCGATAATAATTAGGTGATTATTTACGACAATACCCTAACTAACGTTGCTAATAATACCGTTCATAACAGAAGTTTTGGGCGGTATTTTGCTATTCACAGATAGTTGTTTGGAGCAACCAAATTTCTACCAAAGTTATATATACCAAACGCAGTAAAGTTTGGTAATATGAATATTGGTAAATTTAACTCCTTATATGACCTTTTGGAAGCATTTCCTACAGAGGAAAGCTGCATCAAGTATCTGGAACAACAACGTTGGGCAAACGGTATTCCTGTTTCTCCTTATGACCCTACGTCCAAAGTATATAACCGTGGCGATGGAATGTACCGCTGTAAGAATACGGGCAAGAACTTCAACGTCAGAATAGGAACAATGTTTGAAGGCTCTAAATTACCATTGAGAAAATGGTTCGTGGCTATCTATGAAATTACATCCCGCAAGAAAGGTATTTCATCAATCGAATTATCTAAGAGAATATCAGTAACTTATAAAACTGCGTGGTTTATGAACCAGCGTATTCGTGAATGCTTTGGTATTGTTATGGAAGAAAAACTTGACGGAGAAGTAGAGCTTGATGAAACTTTCGTTGGTGGCAAGAATAAAAATCGGCACTATAACAAGAAAGTAAAGAAGTGCCAAGGTAGGAGCTTCAAAGATAAAGTTCCCGTCATGGGTATGCTTCAGCGTGGCGGTAAGGTGGTTTGTAAAGTAGTCCGTGACACTTCCTATAAATCATTGACAGTTCCTATTCTCAAAACCGTAAAACGCACGACAACGTTATTCTCAGATGAATGGTGCGGATATAAAACCGTTAGCAAGTTATACGAGCATTACGTAGTTGACCACGGTCACGGACAATACGTTGATGAAGATGCTTATACTAACAATATCGAAGGTTTTTGGAGTATTCTGAAACGCGGCTTGACGGGAATATATAACCATACGAGCAAGAAACACCTACAACGATATGTTAATGAGTTCTGCTTCCGCTATAATACGAGAGATTTTGATGATGTTTCACGATTTAATTTGTTACTTTGCAATTCAAATTATCGTATCACTTTTCAAAGTCTGACAAAATGAGTAAAAAGAAACAAGTAACAATAGAAGACATGGAAAAGGCAATGGCTATCGAACTTCTACCTGCAAAAGAATTGAAGAAGCAAGCAGAAGTTCCAGTGGATTTTTCTGCTCTCATGCAGAAGGCTCTGAAATACGATATTAAACCTAAAAAGAAGGGCAAGAAATAACTCCTGCCCACTCTATCATTCCCAGTTATAGGGAAAGCGAAAGTTGAAGCTATTAAGGTTTATAGATTCGTTTGATTTTTGCTACAATGTAATTTCCGCATCTAAATAAACCTACAGGCTTTTCATCATACTTTCTTCCATTCAAGGATTTTTGTTTTCATATTTACCAAATAAAATTGAACTTATTAGCAAGTTACCGCTTGCTAATACAAAGATACGGAGAATGGAAGATATATTGAAATGGGAACATCCTCACGGATAGCTCCCATTTCTTCTATATCCAAATGAAATACTGGATAATCGAGTTATTGATAAAAATACTAAAATCTTACTTTGGGAGCTTGTTCTGCGATTTTCTTTACTTTCTTAACCCAACTTTGCTTTTTATCACTCCAATAAATTCCGTTCTTTTTGAGAACTTTATCGAAAGCCTTTTGGCTTTCTTCATCTTCAAGTCCTGTATAATTCCAATCTACATCGTCATCCCAGCCAGTACTTGAATTGAAATAATCGTTCAAATCTACTGCCCGTTCAATATAGTTGTCGGAAAGTTCTATTTGGGGAGCTACTTCTTCAATTTGATAGCTCTTTCGGAGTTTCCTTTTTTCTACTGTACGATTGTAGAAAAATACGGCAAAAAATACAAGCGGTATAAGCACGATAATCCATAATACCTTAACGAGTGTATCACTTTCTCCTTTTTCACGCTCTAAATGCTTGGAACATGCTAATACAATCAATCCTACAATACCCCAGAATAGAGATAAAAAGAACCAGTTTACAGAATTACGTCCTTTTCGGGAAGCTAATACAGCGGTGGCAATAGAAATACCCAACGCAAACAGAATACAAAAGAAAACTACTATAAGTTCCATGGTGGCGAATTTTAACGAGTTCTCCACGACAGCCATAGGAGAAGTTTAACAATGTTAGTTGTTAAAGAAAGTGGGCTACCCCTGTGCATACTCGTTAGGTATCGCCAAACACCTGTATATACGCACAGTAGGGCAACCCACAAGTATGAGCTGTCCTCTGTGCCTCGTATATACCTCTTGATAATTTGGCGATTTCAACGAGTATAAGGCACTTTCCTTATTATATTCCAAAACTTTGTCCCGAAAGACACAGCAAAGATAGCGAAAAAATTGTATTTTTGCTCAAAAATACAATCATGAATTTGATAACTCCTAAACTAAAAGATTCAATTTTACGAGATTTTGTAATTTCGGAAGATGTCCCGATTGATATTGAATATGACGAATTTGCATCTAAGTATTCAACATCAAGTGATAGGTTATGCATGATATTAGAGCAGTTTGAAGCTATGAATTTAATTAAGCTCACTCCTTGTATTGGAAGTTGCTTTATACAGGTCACAGCATATGCTCACGATTATATATCACATGGAGGTTTTACCGCTCAAGAAGAAATTTTGAAAGCGAATATTGAGAAATTGGGATTGGAATTAGAAACTCTTTCTAAACAACTTGAACCAAATCTTCTTGATAAAGCTGAAAAAATTGCATCGTTGGGTAGTAATATTCTTAATGCTCTTAACCTGTTTCTCTGAAATATTATCGTCAATCCAGTCTGTAAATGATTTCAATGGAGATATTTCTTTGGAATAAAGAGTAATACTACAAGTGTTATTAAAAATTTCTTTATTGTCGATTTTAATCAATCTGCGAATGAATGTTTTAGAATCAGCAATATTTGTTTCATATTCGATTGTTATTACTTTCTTTCTCATAACTTCTTATTTATCAAGTGTTCTATAATCGGGATTAGCTTTCATTTTACTCCGTATCGTAATATCATTGAATAGCTTACGAATACAAAGAATACCTAAACTTTCACCAAGTTTCGGAAACTTCTCCATAAATCGTCCTTTCAGAAGGTGAAGACGCAAAGAGTGTTTTTCTTCGTCCTTATAATCAAACTGCTCTTCAAAGAAAATCTGATTGTTCCGTTCTCCTCTGACGATGATATTATCCTCTTTACCACCGTGGTCTTGTACTTCGATTGAAATAATTGTTCTGTTCATATCTACAATTTTTCCTTATTCTATATCTGAAAACTTTGGAAGTATAAGTGAATGATTTATAGTAGTATTAGTAAAGTGCTTATTCTATTGTACAGCCCAAAAACTTGCTTTACCTTTGCACTATAACTCAAAATATACGTTTTATGGACATCAAGAAAGGACAAAGATTAAGAGAAGAATGGGGCGATAAACCATGTGACCATCCAAGTTTTGAAAAAGAAACGCAAGGAGCACCAATATCAGGACTTGGATACGTTGAAAGTAAAACTGGCGATTACATTTGTACTCAATGCGGCGAAACATTTACAAAAGCCGAAAAAGATGAAATTGAAGCTAATAGGACCAAAAAGTAATCGAGAAATTAAGGGAATAGCCGTCAAGGTTATTCCCTTTTACTGTTCAATCAGTTATTATAAATCAGACAAGCCTATTTAGGGTATTGTCGTAAATAGTCACCAATAATTATTATGAGGAAGCTAAAAAAACGGATTAGATACTGTATTTTGATAAGATTTTCTCGTCAATTTCAATCTTATGCCGCCCAGTAGTAGTGCGCAGATTTTTTCTAACAGTGTCAAATGTAGAGTTAGCGAACCATTCGGCAAATGTCGCCATCACAAATGATGTAGTCATATCTCTACCTATATTATATTGAAAAGCGATGTTCCAAGCAAAGTTCTTCAAAGAGATTTGTGTGAGGGAGGAACGCTTCTTGATATGAATTTCAGTAACAGAAAGCACTTGACGGTTAGCCACAAAATAGCGGACAGATTCGCAAATTTGGTAAATCTCTGTTTCGTCCAAATCAAAACGTTTGAATGTATCTCGTGTGTATTTTAGGATAACATTTAATTTTTCGTCTTCTTCTCTTTCTTTTTGCTGCTGATACTGTTGTTGTTCACGCTGGTATTCATAGTGAAATAACTCCATTCGTTTTTTTGAACTTCTTCGCAGTTTGAGATAGGAAAATAAGCTAAAGGCAATGTCTTTTTACTGACTCTTTTCTTGACTAATACAAAGAATGATGGAGGGATGACTTCTATAATATATCTTACCACGATAATACAAAGATGATATATGAGTTTTAGTATGACATACCCGGCAGCCATAACAAATGGAAGTAAACTCATTCGTATGCCAAATATCTTGCATACTTGAAATGCAATCATCGAAGCCAGCAACACCGCAATGACCTCTATTGCCAAAGAATGAAGTATATATTGTTTTTGCTTCATACCTATTGTTGTTTATTTCGTGTGCAAAGATACAACACATTTTCATAGAAAACGAAAGATAAAAATAGATACCTTTTTGCAAATCAGTGGCTTATGAAAAGAAAAGCTAAACAAGAGCAAATATCCAAAGCAAAATGAAAACATCTGCAAACAAAAGAAAGTACTTAAATAAAGTTAAAGTTTTATTTACGTGATTTTTGGATGCAATAACTACCCTGTAAACCTCCATTTCGATATAAAATAATCATATTTGTACCAAGTGTTATATAAATTATTGATATTCATCTGCAATTATATTCGAGGAAGAAAGATAAACATATTCTTTAAAAAAAACGATATTGTCTTTAGTCCATATTGGTTTTAGGGCTATTTGAGGATCAAAAATCATATCATTACTATCGTATACTATTTTATATATATTGATATTATTTAGTTCATTAGTAATCACTGATCCCACACATTCTTGGCCCTTTTTAGCAGTATAGCGATCGAAATATAAAATCAAGGAAATGTTTTTGTGAGCCAAGGAAATTTCTTTTATGGTTTGATAATTGACAGTGTCAATATAGCTATGAATTTTGTATTCATATGGATATTTTTCAAGCAAAGAGGAAAACCTTTCTATTTCATCATCTTTCATCGAAGACAAGTTGATAATTAGGTCTATATTTTTGATGCTTGTAACAAAAAGAGAGTTTAATATTCGTTTTAGATCTTCGAGAGGTAAACTTTTTGTTTTTTCTATATCAGAAGTTCTGACAAATATTTGAGAAAATGTTTCCATTCTTATCGCATCCACTTCATTATTGATTGCTGGAAAAGGAGTATTTATACAAATATTTATCCCTGTTACAAACCTTGCTTTATTTCCCATAATTGAAATTTGGCTTTCAATACTATCCTCTCTCTCTAAATCTCGCTGAAGATTGAGAATAGGTAAAAAAATCAATGGTTTATTAATACTATTTTCTATGTATAGTAATCCTTTGTTTACGGCTTCAAAAACAATACTATTATTCTTTTCATCACAGAATTCCAAGCTTCCTATATTAGCTGGATTTTGTAGTTCATGTACAAGATTAAGAAAATCGGGGTTTTCAGTATATAACATAGAATATAGTTCCGTGTTATACATAAATACAGATTTATCATCAATGAAATCGACAAAGCTTTTTTCTGATAAACAAATCCACTTTTTTTCTGTCATCATATTATTTCGTATTTTGTCATAATATAGTCATAAGACTCTGGAAAAGTTCTTACAAAGTCATATATTTCTTCTTGCATCAGTTGAAACTCTTTTGGAGTAACAAAGTAATTACATTTTGCATTAGGAGATATTAGCTGACCTGTATTGAAAAAACAATTTAAACAGCCCTTGTAGTCACTACATTTTGAGCAAACTGGGCTTATCTTAGAATAATATAAATTGTATTTGTCTGCTATACTTTGGAAATCTAATTGCATTACTCCATTTTCTATTTTTCCTAAAGAATATGTAGCTCCAATTCGTTCGCATGGAAATATCTTTCCCTGAGAAGAGATAAAAATCTTTTTAGTAAAAGGTAAGCATGTGCCAGTTGGAGGTTTATTCTTGTTAGTATTCGATAAATACAATAATTCATTATAATCTGAAAAAAAGTACTCGCTATACATTTGGAAATATTTAGCAACATTATCAAAATTGGGGGCATCTTTAAAATAATTTGGAGCATGTTTTTCTTGAATACTAAAATCATCATTTTTGGGCTGCTACATCTCTCTCTATATATCCAACATCGAGGGATTGATACCAACATTGTTGATTTCGCTGGTTGAAGGAGTTTTTTTATACCGTTCCTTAATGTAGGATATCGTAGAATTACTAGTAGTCCGGTTGGTTATAACTGAATTAAAATTTACATTTTTAATAAAAAAGTCTGGATATGTTGTTTTAACATAATCCATATTCTCAATAACTTTGTGGAACGAAGGACGTTCGCGTGAATCAACCCTATAAGAATTAGCATACTCATCTCCATCTAGACTGATGAGCAACTGAAAATTCTTTTTTACTAGATAATCAATATATTTACGCAATAAAATCGCATTTGTTGTCATTGAAAATATGAATTCTTTGGAGAAGTTTTTCATTTCAGACTCCACATAATCAATTATTTGACAAATGAGTTCCATATTTAAGAGAGGCTCACCACCGTAGAAGCTAATATGAATTATAGCAGGACCGGATACATCATATCCCTTAGTCCATAACTCTTTTATTTTTCTCAAAAGAGTAATAGCATCATTTTTAGTCAGATTGTCATTATGCCTAGGGTCTTTGTTGTTATACAAACTCCCATAACCACAATACTTACAATTTAGGTTGCATCTCTCTGTGACTTCAAATGTAATTTGTTGGGTGTTTGCGAAAAATAATTTTATATTTTCTGCTGTTAATTGTTGCATTTATCGTCGTTTAAAAAAATTCTATCTAAGAAATAAGGTAGAGGGCGCATGGCTTTGATACAAATCTAGTCATACGCCCTCTTTTCTAAGGGGTGGAAATAGCTTATGGATTAGTTACTATAACTGTTCCATCGTTCATGTCTGCAATTACTACCGTTTGGTTACCACTGGATGATTTATTCCCTTTGTAGTTTGCATTGGCATTGTCTTGGGTTGAAGAGGATCCGTGACAACCACAACCACAAACATTACCACCGGTAAGCGCATTCATCTCACGTGCACTCATCGCTCTTCTTGAGAGAGCTCAATCATACTGATCTTTTTCATAATCAATAATTCTAATTTGTTAAACTTTGATTTATTAAACACATCAATTGCTTTTTTGCAACTGATTTTTTGACATATTAATCGATTTGATTTTTATAAAACTTCAATCTCTAATGATTTGTATGGAATGGAACTCTCCGTATCACTTCGTTCTTTTATCTTTCCATTTTTATCAAGCATTGTGATTTTACCTCCCCCCATACTTGCAGAGATGAAAGATAATGGCGATTTGAATATACGAGCAATTGTTTTGCCGGCTTCTTTTGCAGAGCATTTTTCCTCTCCTTCATATGTGTATGTCAATATCTGAGCGTTTGACTTTTCAAAACCTATTGCTTCCCAAATATACTGAGATTCGTTATCTTGTATTTTTAAAATCAAACCGGGGAGACCACTAAATTTATAAGGTCCAAATGACAAGGGGAGTTCTTCGGTGTACCATGCCTCATAACTCCTACCTGCAAACGAAACTGTTGCTTTAGAACATACGTAGCCAAGAACAGTATCCGTTTCCTCCGTGAAATTCCAACTAAATTGAGGTACATCTTGTTGGAAACACAATGCTCCTGTTTGCAATGGCATGCGATATTTAATATCCGCTTTTCTGCTCGCTTGTTCAACGACTAACTCTATTGGCCACGGCTATCCTTGGATATTGGGATTTGTCATAGCTCCTCGTTTGACACTTTCTGTGCAGAGTGAATCAAAGTGAAATATAATGTCACTAAAATCTTTCACATGGTGTTTGCCTAAGTATACATTGCGGATATCACTGAGATAGTTCTTATCGTCAGGGTGATTTTTGTATTTCAGACTGTATGTAACCTTGTACCGTGCCGTATCAATGACACTACTCTTTTGAAGCTCTTGCGGAAACGGTGTTGTTATTTGCGCATTGGCAGCAAATGATATAAACACACAAATGATGACAAAAAGATGTTTCATATTTAAATATTATAAAGGGTTTATATTATTCTAAATCTAACTTTTAGCAATATGGATCGGGGACGGATATTATAAACAGAACGAGTTTCTGTAAGGGCAAACCTGTTAGAATACGAGTACGTGTTGAAGTTAAGCAAATTATCGCAAGAGAGCATAAAGCTAAAGCGATTGAGTGTGTATTTTGCTTCAGTATTCAGCAAGAAAAATGACTTGTCACTACTATTGAAGTTGTTGTAATAATGATTGATAGAGGTCAAGAACATTATCCCGACAGGTAGTGTAAAATTCAGAGAGGCACTATTGCTTACTGTACGTAACCAAGGCTGTCGCAGCCCCTCATTTTGCTGTGTTCGCATCTGATAATACCCTCCTTGATAAGAAACAGAGAACCATTTGAACGGAGCAAGAGAGATATCCATATTTGCACCCATTGCGTTGCCTGTATATCGGAGCACCTTATCTTGTACCAACAATGGATTGTCGTAATGAGAATAAGATAATGATGCACCGACCTTCAGTTGTTTCCAATCAAATCCTTGACTTCCGTGAATCTTTGCCGTAAGCGTGTTGGCTTTTTCTTTAGTGTGCCGGCTGATCGTGTGTATGGACATTTCATTATAGTATGATCCATAAAGCACTTCAGGTCTCTGATGATACCATAAAAGATCTAAACCGAAAAAAGACATCGTAAGGATATTTTTGAATGAATAGCCCAAAGAATGAGATAGACTAAGACCTTCAAACAATCCTGTAACATCATATGCCGAGAGCTGGCGATAGGAGGTAAGGATGTTGTTCGTGTACAAATTTTCAATGATTGGAGTAGAATATGAAATATTGGAATTCAACCTTAATTCATGATTACTATTTATCTTATACATAACGGCAAGATTGGGTTCTACCCGTAATCCGGATTTCTCTGTCGTTTTGTCTTTTTCTATGTTTACCAGTTGGAAAAACTTGTATTTTATAGGTATATTTAAAGAGAAATGCAGCTTTCCTTTGTTATACGTGGCTCTTGCTCCAAATCCTCCATTCATGGAGTTAAACTTCAAATCATTTCTAAAATTTGCCAGTGAGCTATTCAATGTGTTGTGTTGGTAGCCTATGAAAGCAGAAGGATGTATGCTCACATCACCTATCCTCCATGCCGAAAGCAAAGAAAAACTGTTTTCTGTGGAGAAATTATGAAGATCTACTTGCTGGCGTAACATTTCACCTGCGATAATTTCGGGAAACAGATTGGGGGAAACCTCAAGAGAGTGAGGACGCTTTTCAAGGTTGATGAGAGAGGTTAGTTCATAACCTCTATATTCTGAACTACGATTGGTGAGATGGAATTTATTGAGTAGACGATATGAATCAATCGTGCCAATTTGGTCAATGGTGTTGTCTCCTGCCATTATTTGGCTATTGGCATTAGTTCTGTTCCAATCAAACTTCACTTGCTCTTTCAAATAGTGTTGGTCTCTATTGTCCAAGTAGGTTATATCTCCATAGGCCTTTTCTTTTCTTTTCTTTTCTTTTCTTTTCTTTTCTTGCCCTTCCCTTCATGGTTTCTTCAACCACATTCTGCGAACCATCAGGCAGGGTGTTACTGACACTCGACCAATGGCTCCGTTCCTCTTTGTCGTGAAAATATGCGGCATTAATTCCTAACTCTCCAAATTCCCCGACACGATAAGCGTTATTGAAAGTAGCACTATGTGAGTGATTGAAATAATAGAAACGTTTGTCTATTCCCGGAACAGAAGGCATTGTAATAGCTGAGATCGTACTCGTTCGCGAGTAGTCTTGATCAAAAGAATAAAGTTCCTGCGATAAATCCTCTCCTCTATTATTTCCCTTATATGTGGAAAGGAACTGTTTGTTTCGTTTAAAATAGGTAGCAATGGCTGCATTGCTCCATAGTGCCTCATTGTCATACCCACCGCCGAGTGTAGCAATCAGATTAAAGACGCCTTTCACACCCTCTTTCAGATGTATATTAATAGAGGCTTGTTCTTCCGGTTGCAGTCCTTTCAGAGCTTTAATATCTTGATGATTCTCTAACACCTGTACTGCCCCTACATTCTTTGGATCTATACTATTTGTAGCGATGCCGTAACGTCCTTTCATAAGGTCAAGTCCCTCTATATAGAAATTCTTGATGGATTTTCCCTGATAGGAAATCTGTCCATTCTTCGAAACGGTGATACCGGGCATTTTTTTTAAAACATCAGCAATGGTTTGGTCGGAAGAAGAAAGAAAAGTAGCGACATTATAATTGATGGTATCACCCTGAGAATACATTTTTTTGCTTTAACCACAACCTCTCGTAGCGCAATTGGCTCCATCTCTGCCTCAATATTGTTTTCTCCCGAACGATTGGGTATCTTCAAGACAACAGGTTTCATTTCTATCCGTGACACACGAAGCATCAGACTGTCACAGTCACAATGAACAGTAATCTGATATTTTCCTTGATCATCCGTACATGTTGATGCTAATATTTTCTTAGGCTGATTAGGATTCATCACCACAATACTGGCAAAATCCATTGCCTCACCGGAAGAGTTTTTCACTTCGCCCCAAAGTTTGGTCTGTATTGTCTGACCATACAATAAACAAGGCATGAACATCAATAAGATACTTAAATAGCTTTTCCTTTTTTCAGCCGACATATGATTATTAATTTATGGTAGTAATTTTTGTCGTAATTTACGAAAAAAGATGAAAAAAACAAAATTTTTCTGTTCTTTTTTTCTCAACTTAAGGACTAAGATCTCATTACTTTCCCAATAATTAAACCGTAAAGAACCTATTCTCTTGTTTTATTTGAAAAAATCTGTTTTTGAAATACATTAGTAGTGTTTACCTCTTTCTATAAGTATTCAGTGCAAGTGAAAATGAAAACACAGAGAACACAAACAGAGCAAATAAATTATAAGATAAAACCTGTATTGTTGGATTCTTAAGGTATAAATCTCTCATTATTGAGCAAAAGTATCTCAATGGATTGATATATGTACTTGCTTGTGCCCAGTATGGCATACTTTCGATAGGTGTAAATATTCCACTCATTAATAACATCACAATAGCAAAAAAGAATATGACAAAGGTCGCTTGTTGCATCGTATGAGAAAAGTTAGCAACAATTATCCCAAGAGAAGAAACAGTGATAATGAATAGTAGTGCTGCAATATACATTATAAAAATATTGCCTGTGGGGGAAAAACGATACACAAGGAGCACTATAAGTAAACACATCGTGAGTATCACAAGACCAATCATCCAAAATGGAAGTAGCTTTGACAGAATAAAGATTCTTTTTCCCACAGGTGAAACATTTACTTGTTCGATCCTTCCTGTTTCCTTTTCTTGTACTAAGCTAAGAGCCGGAAAGAAACCACATATTATCATCAGCAGTATTACCATTAGTGCTGGGATGATGAACATTTTATAATTCAAGTGTGGATTGTATCTGAATTGGGGTATATGAAAATCGTACCAATTTTTCCCATATCAGACCTCTTTTCTATTTTCTCAAGGGAATAATCCCTAACGATTTGTGAGAGATAGTTGGCCGCAAATGCTCCTTTTGTTCCATTGACTGAATTGATATGAAAAGCAATCTCTCCTTTTTTTAGCCTTTACATCAAGTTCCATAAATTAAGAAATTGGTTGTTAATAATACGTTATACCTCCTTATAACGAGGATAAGTCGAGTTTACTAAAAAGTTTTAATTGCACAAATCATTGAAAAAAAAGAATCGGAACCCGAAATTTCCTTACTTTTCCCATCATCTCTCCGTCCCATTAATTCCATAATTCCTACTTATATATTTGCCATTCAATGATGATTTACTCACTTAAAGACAAGCATTTATGGAATTGAACAACAGAGACAACTACGTATTGGTCTTAGAAGACCGCTCAGAAGTAAAAAACGAACAAGAGGCAGGTAAACTCTCCGTAGTTTCGGGTATTGATGACAAGGGAAAGCTCAAGACGACTGAGCCACTTGAAGCAAATCAGGCTTCATTCTTGAAGTTCAACAGCAAGGATAGTCTGCTGGAAAACTTCATGAGTAACTTCCTCAAACAGTTCAACGACCCGACCCGTTTCGGACTATACAAGATCTTGTCCGACAACGTGGAGCAAGGCGTGGATAATCTCCGCACCATGCTTCAAAGCCGAGAGAAGCCTGAAATGCAGGAGCAACTGACGAAGATGGGAGTATCTTTTGAGGACTTTCTACCCCGACAGAAGAACGCCACAGCCATCGACCCGGAAAAGGTGGATTGGAAGATGCTCGACAGTCTCGGACTTTCCCGTGAGCGATTGGAACAAAGCGGAGAGTTGGAGAAACTGCTCAACTGGCAGAAGAGTAACCTTGTGACGATTGCCGTACCCGTTGGTGACACGACCATCTATACCGAAGCTCGGCTTGCTTTCCGTACGGACGAGAACGGCAACATTGGTTTGGCTGTCCACTCCATGCGTAAAGAGCCACAACTTGACTACCCTTATATGGAATACAAGTTCTCTCCTGAAGAGAAAGAGCTGCTCATCACCACGGGCAATCTGGGTAAGACCATTGAAGTGACACCCAAGAATGGAGACCCTTTCTCGGCTTATGTCTCCATTGATCCACAAACGAATGAGCTTATCGCATTGCGTGCCGACCGAGTGAACATCCCCAAGGAGATTAAAGGCGTAACGCTCTCAGATGCTCAGTATAAAGACCTTGTGGAAGGGAAAGCCGTAAAAGTGGAAGGTATGACTGCCAAAAGCGGTAAGTCTTTCAATGCCATACTGCAGGTCAATGCAGAGAAGAAAGGCATAGAGTTTATTTTTGACAATAGTCGTGGATTTAAGGAACGACAGCCACAAACCCGGCAACAAGGGGCTCCTCGTAAACTCTGCGGTCTGGAGCTTTCCGAGAAGCAGCGTGAAGCCTTGGACAGCGGCCGCACGCTCTATTTGAAGAACATGGTCGATAAGACGGGAAACTCCTTTAATGCCTACGTCCGCATGGACAAGGAGCAGAACCGTCCCCGTTTCTTCCGCTATAATCCCGACAAGAAACAGAACACCGGGAAGGTGGAAGCCGTGGCAGAAGAACACAAGACGCAGGTAGCCGTAAATAACCATGGCAAGACCAATGAGAGTACCAAGCACATGAAAGAGCCACTGAAGACAGGACAGACACAGCCCACCGCCGCCCGGCAACAGAAGCAGGACGAGAATAAGCAGAAGAAGTCCCGTGGACGTAAGATGTAACCTTTAATCCTTTTTCCTATTATGACAACTTGTATTATCGCCGAGAAACCCTCGGTAGCCCGAGATATTGCTCGCATTGTCGGAGCAAACAACAAACAGGATGGATATATAGAAGGTAACGGCTATCTCGTTACTTGGGCGATGGGACACCTCATTACGCTCGCCATGCCTGAAGCATACGGCTTTTCTGTTTACAAAGCAGAAGACTTGCCCATTCGTCCCAATCCCTTTCAACTTATCGTGCGACAAGTCCGTAAGGACAAAGAGTACATGTCAGACCCCGCAGCACTCAAACAGCTCAAAGCGATACGCTCCTGCTTCGACAGAGCAGAGCGTATCATTGTTGCTACCGATGCAGGACGAGAAGGGGAGTTAATATTCCGTTGGATTCATCAATATTTGAATTGTCGAAAGCCATTCGATCGCCTTTGGATCTCCTCCCTCACGGACAAATCCATCCGTGAGGGCTTGGCCAATCTCAAACCGGGAAGCAATTACGATAACCTCTATCACTCTGCCAAGGCAAGGAGTGAAGCCGATTGGCTGGTGGGTATCAATGCCAGCCGAGCCTTATCCATTGCATGCAGAGGCGGTTACTCTCTGGGACGTGTACAGACCCCGACCCTTGCCATGGTCTGCCGTCGGTACATAGAAAACCGTGATTTTGCCTCCGTCTCTTATTGGAAATTATCCGCTATTACGGAGAAAGAGGGCATATCGTTGAAAGCTGTAGGAAATACGGCATTTGACAATGAACCCACGGCACAGACTGCTCTCACTACGCTTCGTAGTCAGAGCCGGCTTACGGTATCTACGGTCGCAAGAAAGGTGGGCGGCACACCGCCACCACTCTTGTACGACCTTACTGCTTTGCAGAAGGATGCCAACAAACGCCACAGCTTTTCTGCCGACAAGACCCTCTCTATTGCACAGAGCCTTTACGAGAAGAAAATCACGACCTATCCCCGAACAGGCAGCCGATACATCAGCGAAGATGTTTTCGAGGAAGTACCCGCCTTACTTGGCAAGATAGGACAAAGTCTATCTTGCCCACTTAACCGCCATTCTGTGGACAATGACAAAGTCACCGACCACCACGCCATCATTCCTACGGGTGAAATGTCCGCAGGACTATCTGCCGATGAAAGAATCATCCACCAAATGGTTGTCAATCGTTTCATCGAAGCCTTTTCTCCCAATTCAGAGGAGGAGCATATGCAGGTGGAACTCACGGATGGTTCTAACACTTTCATTTGGAAGGCTACCCGAAGCATTTCCTTGGGTTGGAAAGCCGTACAGCAAGGCATTGATATGTACGATAAAAAAGACAAGGAGGACGAAGAACAGACCTTGTCTATCTTACCCAATCTGACAGAAAACGAGGTGTTACCGCTACTTTCTTCTGAAATCACCGAACATAAGACCAAACCCAAACCGCTCTATACGGAGGCAACTTTGTTGTCCGCCATGGAGAATGCAGGCAGAGAAGTCGAAGAAGCGGACAAACGAAAGGCGATGGCAGAGTGCGGTATCGGTACACCGGCCACAAGAGCCAACATCATTGAGACACTGATACTTCGTGATTATATCCGCAGGGAGAAGAAATCCATAGTCCCTACGGACAAAGGGTTGTCGGTTTATGAGACAGTCAAGGATAAGAAGATTGCCAATGCAGAAATGACGGGAGCTTGGGAACTGACTCTTGCCACTATTGAAGCGGGACAGATGCAGGCGGAGAAATTCACGCAGGGGATCAATGCTTATGTAGGCACTATCTGTGAGGAACTCCTTGCCCTTGCTCCACCAATGCAGAAATCCTATCCGACCTATCGCTGTCCCAAATGCGGGGGCGATAGTGTGGGCATTTATGCCAAGATAGCCAAATGCAGGCATGAGGGCTGCAACTTCCACATCTTCCGTGAAATCTGTGGCACATTCCTTTCCGAAGATAATATCCGTGATTTGATTACCTCCGGACGAACACCCATCCTCAAAGGTTTGACGAGCAAGGCAGGCAAAAAGTTCAATGCCCGCTTGGTATTGCAGGATGATTGTACCACCACTTTTGAGTTTGAACAGAAGAAGAAAAAGGGAAGATGAAAGCGACTTCCCCTTAACAGGTCGTCTATATTATGGCATACAACAAGAAAGAAGTGTTGAAAGCCAATACGGAAGCCATCCGTGTGGTTTTGCGCTTAGAAAAAGAACGCAGGGGAGCCACCGAAACAGAAAAAAATCTGTTGCGTGGTTATCAAGGCTTCGGAGGTCTGAAGTGTGTACTAAACCGCACTGACAATCCTGACGACATCCGCTATTGGAGCACATCGGAACAACATCTGTTTGAGCCTACTCAAAGGCTCAAGCAGATGATTTATCGTGAAGCCGTCGATGCCAATACCGCCAAGCGATATTGGGAGTGCATCAAGGCGAGTGTGCTGACCTCCTTCTATACCGATACCCGAATCGTATCGGCTATTGCAGACACACTCACGATACCCGGTGTGCCCATCAGACGATGCTTAGACCCATCATCAGGTATGGGGGCGTTTGCTGAGACCTTTGCAGGGAAGTGTGGAGTTGTTGATGCCATGGAAAAGGATCTCCTTACGGCACGCATCAGTCAAGCCCTACATCCCTATGGACAAGGGAACATCATCGTACAGAACCTGCCCTTTGAAGCCATTGCCTCAATAGATGAAAAAGATAAGTACGATCTTGTGACAAGTAATATTCCCTTTGGGGACTTTATGGTCTATGACCGTGAATACAGCAAGGGAAAGGATATTCTCAAACGGGAATCCACACGAACCATCCACAATTATTTCTTCGTGAAAGGTTTGGATTGTATCAAGGAAGGAGGCGTTTTGGCTTTCATTACTTCACAAGGCGTTTTGGACAGCCCGAAGAATGAAGCCATCCGCCGTTATCTGATGCAGAACAGTCGCCTTGTCTCTGCCATCCGTCTGCCATCGGGTATGTTCTCTGAGAATGCAGGGACGGAAGTGGGCAGTGACCTTATTGTCCTGCAAAAGCAGTCGGGAAAGGAAATCAGTGAGGGTCTCGAGCAGCAGTTTGTTCAAACTGTTGCCGTTCCCAAGGGCGATGGCTTTTCCATTGCCTTTAACCATAACTCCCTTTTTGAAGGAGACTGGAAAGATGTTTCCCATCGAACCATTGCAACAGGGCGCACGATGGGTACAGATCCATACGGTAAGCCGGCATGGGTGTACAAGTTTTCAGGAACTATTGAAGAAATGGCAGAAAGCCTACAGATACAACTCTCTCAGGATGTTCAAAAACATTTTGACCGAAAACTTTACGAGACGGGCGTACCCATGACCGATGAAGAGCGACAGGCAGAAGCCGAGAAGCAACTACATAAATTGGGCGTTATGGTAGGCTTGTCTGAAGAAACTAAGGAAGATTCTAAGGAAAAAGATGCTTATAACTTGATGCCCGATAGCATACAAGGCCAAATTCCCAAACTTTATTCAACAGAAAAACAACTTATAGGAGACCGGACGGCATACGCCCGATACTTTTTCCCAATGGGAGCCTATACGGCTTATCTTTTGGAATATGATCCCAAGGAACGGCTCGGTTTTGGAGCCGTGACGATGGGTTATGGCTGGGAACTCGGCTATATGTCCTTGGACGAAATGGAAGAAGTTAAAATACACGGCTTAGGTATTGAACGCGACCTGTACTTTTCTCCAACCAAACTGCATGAGATAGCCGAATTGGAGGAAATTGTTCAAGGACAATACACCAAAGAGGTCATCTCAGAAGCCCCCAAAATTGCAGTTGTGGAAAGCCCTCGAATAGGAGACCAAGAGGATGCGAAGTTAGAGGCATCCCTTTCGAATGTACCACCTATTGAAGATGTGGTATCGGAAGATCCTAAGCAGCAGGAACAAACTCTTTCCTTCTCAGAACCTGCACCCGAAGGGGTGCCGACATTGACACTACATCGCCAATATAAGGAGGAAGAGTCCGTTATACGTACCGATTTGGAATCCCCACGCAAGATGAACGGACAAATGGTTTTCTTTGACGATGACCATCATCCCGTGGTGGATTCCATGGATGAGAACATCCCTATTGATCCACTTCTGTTTGCTCCCGACGAGTACAATCTATGGAATCAGGAGGTGACAAGAGTCAATCAGGAGATAAAAGAGCAAGAGGTGCGCCCCAAGAAAGCTACAAGTGAAGCTCTGTCTCAACCCGCTCCGGTGGCTTCATCCAAGAAAGTTACCGCAGGTAAACGCACACGAGGAAGCAAGAAGAGTGCTGAAACGGGGTTTTACCAAGCCACCCTTTTTGATATGATGAAGGAGTCAGATCAGAGAGTACCACAGCCCATCCGACAGGTAAAGAAAGAGTTCGACTCCTCACCACGACCATTTCTCTCCTTACCGGACTCCCATCTGAGGAACGGCTCTATCGTCCTTCAAAACGGACAGGTCGGGTTCCTTTCCGATTTGGAGCGACAGGCAACTTTCAATCCGATGGATTTGCCACATGCACAACTCTCACGGCTAAAAGCCTACATCGAAATTCGTGAAAGCTATCATCGTCTGTATGACTATGAAGCAGGTAACCATACGGAGGATACCGAAGAACGCAAGAAACTCAACCGACTTTACGATGATTATGTGGCACGTTGGGGTTACTTCAATCAGAAGACGAACACGGACATCATCAAAATGGATGCGACCGGATTGGAGATGCTTTTCTTGGAACGTTCCGAGAATGGTAAATTCATCAAGGCAGACATCTTTGACCACCCAACGGCATTTGCAGCCACCGAACTGACACTTGCCACCAACCCGATGGAGGCTCTCGGAGCTTCGCTCAATAAATGGGGAACGGTGGAACTCTCTTATATGAGCTCCCTGCTTCCTGAAATGGAGGAAAGCGATATTATTTCAGCTTTGGAAGAACGCATTTACTACAATCCCGAAGAAGATGCCTATGAAGTGGCAGATAAGTTCATATCGGGCAATGTCATCGAAAAGGCGGATCGCATTGAATCGTGGCTGTTGGATAACCCCGACCATGAAGAAGCCAAACTGAGCCTTGCCGCACTACGTGCAGCTACTCCAACACCTATTCCTTTTGCTGATTTGGATTTCAACCTCGGTGAACGCTGGATACCTGCCAAGGTGTATGGCGAGTTTGCATCAGCGTTCTTCGATACGGACATCAATGTGTCCTACCATTCCAATATGGACGAGTATTCCCTTGTCTGCGACCGAAAGAATGCCAACATTTGGCACAAGTATGCCGTGCGGGGCGAATTCAGACGCTATGACGGAATCAATCTGTTAAAACATGCACTGCACAATACCATTCCCGACATCAACAAGAGCAAGGAGGTTAGAGATTCCATAACGGGAGAAACCAAGACAATCAAGGTGCGGGACGGATACGCCATACAGATGGCGAATGCGAAGATTGAAGAGATGGCTTTGTCGATTGGCTCGCACGTACGCCCGAGACGTTCAAACAGCAACTCTCGGATAGGTATAATCGACTGTTTAACTGTTTTGTGCGACCAAATTTTGACGGTGCGCATCAGTCTTTTCCCAACCTTGATTTGAAACGGCTGGGTATTCCCGATCTATACAAGAGCCAGAAGGATGCCGTCTGGATGCTCAAAACCAATGGCGGAGGAATTTGTGACCATGAGGTCGGTGCAGGGAAGACTCTTATCATGTGTACAGCTGCCTATGAGATGAAACGATTGGGTCTAGCGGGCAAACCGATGATAATTGGTCTGAAAGCAAACGTATTTGACATTGCCGATACCTTTCGGAAGGCTTATCCTAATGCCAAAATACTCTATCCGGGTAAAGATGATTTTGTCAAGCAGAAGAGACAACGCATTTTCAATGACATCAAGAACAACGATTGGGATTGCATCATCCTGACCCATGAGCAGTTTGGAATGATACCACAGGCTCTTGAAATACAGGAAGCTATTCTGCAAAAGGAAATGGACTCTGTGGAAGAAAACCTTGAAGTGCTTAGACAGCAGGGGGCGGACATTTCCCGTGGAATGCTCAAAGGGCTGGAGAAACGTAAGCAGACGCTTGAAGCCAAATTAAATGCTATTCAAGATAGCATTGCCGAACGCAAGGACGATGTGGTGGACTTCAAGATGATGGGCATTGACCACCTCTTTGTGGATGAGAGTCACCAATTCAAGAACTTGATGTTCAACACCCGCCACGATAGAGTTTCGGGATTAGGTAATCCTGACGGCTCTCAGCGTGCTCTCAATATGCTATTTGCCATCCGCACCATTCAGGAGCGGTCGGGAAAGGATTTGGGTGCGACTTTCCTTTCGGGAACAACCATCAGCAACTCTTTGACAGAGTTGTATCTGCTTTTCAAATACCTACGTCCACAGGCTTTGGAGAAACAGGGCATCAACAGTTTTGACGCTTGGGCTGCAGTTTTTGCCAAGAAATCGACCGACTACGAGTTCTCTATCACCAATGACATCATTCAAAAGGAAAGGTTCAGAACATTCATTAAAGTGCCCGAATTGGCATCTTTCTACTCAGAGATATGCGATTTCCGCACAGCAAAAGACATCGGTATCGACCGACCCGAAAAGAACGAGATACTGCACAACATTCCGCCTACGCCTGAACAAGAAGAGTTCATTGGCAAGCTGATGGAGTTTGCAAAGTCCGGAGATGCCACACTCTTGGGGCGCGGACCTCTGAGCGAGAAGGAAGAAAAAGCGAAAATGCTCATAGCAACGGACTACGCCCGCAAGATGAGCTTAGATTTACGCATGATTGATTTGGAGGGATATTCGGATCATATAGACAACAAGGCAAGCCATTGTGCCAAGATGCTCTATAACTATTACAAAAAGTTCGATACACAGAAAGGGACACAGTTCGTTTTCTCTGATCTCGGCACCTACAAGCCCAATGAATGGAATGTGTATTCGGAAATCAAACGCAAGTTAGTGGAAGACTATCACATCCCATCGCATGAGGTACGTTTTATTCAGGAATGCAAAAACGAAAAAGCGAAGAAGGCAATGGTTGAAGCCATGAACCGTGGCGACATCCGTATCATCTTCGGTTCTACCTCCATGCTGGGAACAGGAGTCAATGCTCAAAAGCGCGCCGTGGCCATCCACCACCTCGATACACCATGGCGACCCTCGGATTTGGAGCAACGTAACGGGCGTGCGGTGCGTAAAGGGAACGAGATAGCAAAGGAGTTTGCAGACAACAAGGTTGATGTGATTATCTATGCTGTGGAACGTTCTCTGGATAGTTACAAGTTCAATTTGCTTCACAATAAGCAACTTTTTATCAATCAGTTGAAAAGTAATCAGCTCGGGTTACGTACTATTGACGAAGGCTCAATGGACGAGGACAGCGGTATGAACTTCTCCGAATACGTCGCCGTATTATCAGGTAATACGGATTTATTGGAAAAGGCGAAGCTCGACAAGAAGATTACGACCTTGGAATCCGAGAGGAAGAACTTCCTCCGAGAGCGAGATAGTGCCACAGGAAAATTGGCAGAGATAGAAAATTCGGTTGCTTTCCACTCGGATAAAATCAAGGAGGCAAAGGAAGACTTAGCTTGCTTTGAGAGACGAGTGGAGCGGGATGCAGAAGGGCTTCCAATCAATAAATTGACCATTAAGGGTGTCGAAGGAAGTACGGACATCAAGGTCATTGCCTCTCGCTTGCAGGAAATTGAAGAGAAAGCACGTACGAAAGGAGAATACAATAAAATCGGTGAAATTTATGGCTTCTCTATTATGGTCAAAACGGAAACCTCTTCTAAGGAGTTATTTGACTGTTCCTCCAACCGCTTCTTTGTTAAGGGACAAGAGAGTATCTACTATACCTATAATAATGGCAAGTTGGCTTCTGACCCAAAACTTGCTTGCCAGAACTTTCTTAACGCATTGGAACGTATCCCTAAAGTGATTGAATCACACGAGAAGGAAATGGAAAAGATTTCTGCGAACAAGGAGGTCTATACAACCATCGCGGGTGGGTCGTGGAAGAAAGAGGACGAGCTTCGCTCTCTCAAGGGGCAGGCTGCTGAACTGGATAGAAAAATTGCACTCACGCTTGCTCCTCCTGAAAAAGAAAAGGAGGAAGAAGGGCAAGAAGAGGATTTTTCTGACAAGAATCATTCTATCGGGGTAGGCAAAGAAACCTCTCCTGTTCAAGATAAAAAAGACGAGGATCGTTATTCACAGAGTTTTAAACCTAAATGGAGACACTAAATATCTGTCGGTTTACAGTTCAGCAGCCTGCCCCTTTACCCGGCTAATGCCATACCAAATCATCTGCGAGCAATGCTCCTACCGTTTCAAAATCTCCTTGTGACAATGCTTTGTAAAACTGCCACACTTTTTCTGTTTTATTTTCCATAAATCTTCGTGTTATATTATTGAATATCACCACAAAGTTATACCCTTACACTATAATGTTCAAGAACATACAATATTGTTAGTTTTGTTGAGTATAAACAAGAAAAAAAGTTTACTATGGAGAGGAAATTTTCTGATAATGAATGTCCTGTTAGAAAATCAATGCAGATTTTTGCCGGCAAATAGACTTTGCTCATCATCTTTCAAATAAACCGTAGGGTAATTCGTTATGGAGAACTCAAACGTGCTATCCCTGGCATCAGTGAGAAAATGCTTATTGACGAATTGAAATTTCTTTGCGGTAAAGGGCTTGTTAAGAAAAAACAATATCCCGAAGTTCCTCCCAGAGTGGAGTACACTCTTACGTCAATGGGTGAGAAAGTATTGCCGATTATTGATGAGATTGCAAAATTTGGAATAGAAAACCTATAAACAGTTTATGTCTTTCTTCGGTACTTACCAAGAAAGAAAATCCCCGAAGACTCTATTGAAATATTATAATAAAGGGGGCTATGTGTCTTAATAAAGGCACTCAATTGATTAGAGAATAGTTGCGTCTTATTTTTGAAAAAACAGTATTTCCTTGGCTGATATGAAATAGTAGCGGGATATTCGAAAGATATTCCCGAACAAATATGTTATTGCCAGATAGGTTCCTTATTCCAATGGTTTGGGAAACCAATCTTATAAATTGGAATATTAGGACTATTCTTTATCAATGAAATAATTTTCTTTTTGTATATATCACCGACATTGATTGCATTACACAGGTATAACATGGAGGTAATTATCAGATATGGCTTCTTTTTGGCAACCTCCGAAAGAGGATTTTGCAGCCATATACCTTTTGGATTGTTAATGTCCATTGGTCGTTTTACCATGTTCCGGCTCCAAACTCTGGAATGATGGGCTACAATATTTCTCAAATAGGATATGGCTTCGAGCCAGCTTGAAAGTTCCGTGTGTATGTTAAGTCCGAAGTCATTGGCAATTTTCGCCTTTTCCGGCAATTGATGACTGATGTTCTTGTATATCTTTGAAAGCGTCCCGAAAGTCGCCACCTCAAAAATCACCCACGCATCAGGCTGTTGGGTAAGTGATGTGCATTTCCCGTTTTCCCACACTCCGTATTTGTGCTTGAAATCTTTTATGAAGATTTCTCCACTACGCATAAATTCGCTCATCAAATCTTCTATATGCTGTTGGTGAAGAGATTGATTTACAAAGAGTTTTTGGTCCGTATAGAACAGCCCTCCATAAGTTTGAGAAAGATGATAAATCATTTTTGTTCGCAACGCTATCTCTATCGTTTCAATGGCATCAAACAGTATCAGGCGTAATTCCTTGTCGAAAAAATAACGTGAGATAACATCTTCAAATACTGATTCCTTTTTAAATAAATGGAGGTCTTTATTCTCTTGCATATCCCACCAGTAACCTTTTAATCGGTAGTAGCTGATATGGCTCAAGTGAAGACGAGCAAACTCCTCATCTTTTATAATCATGCCTCTATCTTTCAGTAAATCGATTTGTTCCTGAATGGAACGCGAATCTTTATTCGCCATAGTCATACATAGTGTATATATAAAAAAATGACCCGCCGGCAGATCTTACGGTATGCCAAGCGAGTACTGTTATCTTTATGTGCGGTGTTATTTCCACAACTATCTTTCTGCTTGCAAAGGTAAGTATTATTTTTTGTTTTGACAAAATAATCGTAGATAAATTTTTATAGGCAACAAAAATTACCATTCATGAGACTTCCGCAACATCTCATCTATTTCCTCCCTTAGAAAGAGCAGGCGTCCATTCGCTTTGAGATAAGGAATCTTTCCTGCCCAAACCCAGTTGTATATGGTCTTCTGTTCTACCTTTAAGATTTTAGAGACATCTATGATATCCAAGTACTCCGGTTTCAGAGGTGGGCGAACAGAGGTGTTTATGACCTGTTCTTGTAAAACAAGCATTTGGTCAATTTTCTCTTCTACACACATTAGACGCTCAAATAAGCGTTTCTGCCAGAGATCGTCTGTTTTATTGTCTAAGTATGACATTGTTTCCTTTTTTATAGTTCCCACTTTCATCTTGCGACACAATACATTGCTCCCGCATATAGGCGATGTACTTCTTTGCCGTTCGATCCTTGATTTCCATTTCACGCATTAACACTGCACAAAGTTCTTGGTACGAGAACTGGATTTTATTTCGGAATGCTTCCTTGACAACAGCAATCAGTTCGTCGGTCTTCCGCTTCTCTTTGTCCTCTTTCGACTTCTCCCCACGATAAACGTGCATGTCTGCCTCTTTATCCCAACCGAAAAGCATCATTGGCACATCGAGAGGACTGCCGTCGCGTACCTTTATTGCCTTGACAACCGATAATGCGGGATTATCGTCCGTTTCTATTGAAAGAATGCCCGCAGCTTTACGTTGCAGTTCCGAGCCGATATGTCCACGAAGTTTAATTCCATTCGGAACAAAATGCAATACGCAGATAATGCAGGTGTTATAAATGCCTGTTAAACGATACATCTCATCTACGATGGCAATGCTTTCGCTTTCATCATTTGCCGAGCGAATCAAGTCCGCTATTCCGTCAATGATCATCAGATGAATACCTCCGTGCTTATGATGGAACAAATCCATACTTTCACGGATGAGTCTGAGTCTGTCTTTTCGAGAAAGAGACGCCAAATACAGAGAGTGATAAAACTCCGGGACAGCCGTCAGCGAAGCACGACGAAGCGTTCGTCCCAAGTTCTTGTGTAATTGAGCCTCCGATTGTTCTGTATCATAGTGCAGGACGGCTAAGCCGTTAGGATTTGCGGTGATCTCCAATCCCAACGTTTGTTCAACAGACAGCCTCTCCTTTCTTAACGTGCCGGAGAGGATTGCCGAAATATAGTTGCTCTTTCCCGTTCCTTCTCCACCTGTGATACAAAAAAGATTATCCTGCGTTCCAAGAGGAACGCCATTGACAGCCACGACCGATTTTGACGCATCGGGAGGATTGTCGTAATCTATCTCACACGAACGGAGCATCATCATTGTTTGACTGTACATGTCGGAGAACATCTTGGCAAGCAAACCCTTCAATTCATTTGCACCATTGCCTAAAGCGAAGAAGTCCGAAATGTCCTTTTCGCTCTTTGTCCCGCTTAGTGGCAGGGAGAGATTCAGTACCTTATATTTTTCCAAATATTCCACTTGTCGGCGAGCTTCACGTACACCGGTCTCGTCAACATCGTATAATAGTATGATGTGCCGGAAGCGGAGTTGCAGACTTTCAATGATGCTTTGGGGTATCAGTGTCGTCTCACTGTTGAAACAGATGGCATTGAACCCATGTGCATATAGAGAAAGGACATCTTTCTCTCCTCCGGTAATGAAAAGGATATCTCCTTTTGAAGGTATCTGCTCCATGCCAAAACAATAGGTGGCAGGCATATGACCACCATAAAGAAAGCGAACCTTTGTGCTGTGTGGGCGGTATATTTTTACATATCCGTTTCCAAGATAGGCGAATATCGGATCGGTGGGAGAGCTGAAGATTTCGAACTTCTTGCCTTCAGCCGAAACACTCTCGTAACGTTTAAGACTACGTACTCGGAAAAGGCGGAGAGTATCTTCGTCAATGCCATAATGTGCCCAATAATTCAATAGATTTTCATCAAAAGGCAATATCTCAAAATCATATGGACGCCCTTCTTCTTTTGGGTTAATATCTGTCTTTGGCTTGGTCGGTATCTCTACGTGGAAAGATGAACAGGTGGCTCGATTTTCACTATCATACAGAGAATAAAGCCTAAGCTCCTCGACAATGGTTTGCAACACTTCAGGAAAATCTGTTTTTAGATTTAAGCCTCGTAATGTTGCCACAAACCAAAAACAATCCCCGGAGTAAGCGGTATCGCCATGATCGTAGAACTTGTACGATGCACTTTTCCTGTCATAGTAGATATGACAGGAGGCGTGTCTGTCTTCATAAAATGGACTGCGGAAGTTTCGGTGTAGATTCACCTCAAAGCCCAAAAAGTGGGAGAATACATTTAATCCTCCTTGGGTAAGCAATAGTATTTGTTCCTTTTCTATCATAGTTATCGGTTTTTGGTGTTGATGCAGGAACTCATGATAAGATTGTCTTTGAAACGATTGAGTCGTCCCAGAACCTCATCTCTTCTCATTCCTGAGACACGAAGTCTGTTGCTTTTCGTGGCGATTACTAGGGACTTGAAGAAATAACGCACATCGCCACCCTCTGTGTAACGATAGCGTACAAGTTGTTTCTTTCGCCAGCGGTATAGGGTGGACTCTGAAACATTCAAGGTTTCAACGAGGTCCTTTGTGGTCATCTCCAGCTCATCATCTATATCTTGAATCAGATGAGAGGTTCGTGCTACATATTGTTCAATCCGGTTAAGCCTATCTATCAATTCTTGGTAAGCTTGGCTTTCCATTGCGATTATTTCCATATGTGTATTTGTTTTGTTGTCATTGTTGCATTATCAAATCCTTGTGAACATATTACCTCTGTAATCTTATCGAAGGCTTCCTTGGAAAAGACAAGAACATGGATTTCTGCCAGTGGTGTTGGAGGAGAATTATCATTATTTGCAAGAAATGCATATAAGTCTTGTAGATTGATTTCCACAGCAGAGGCGTAACGCTCTATTTGCTGTAAAGTCATCTCTGTTTTACACATCTCCCAACGAGAGATGGTACTGGTGCTAACATTCAGAATGTAAGATATATACTCCTGTGAAATCCCTTTTTCTTCTCTTGCTGATCTCAGCATTTCAAGTAATTTGTTCATAACTGTAAAGTTATTGGGACACCGTTGCAAGAGCAATCCGCTACGCGCAAATGTTTACATTCTATGCAATCCGTCTTGCATTTGGTGCAAGGTTGAATATAAGTAGCCGATGCATAGAGCGTTAGTCAATATAACGCAGAGGTATAAAAAAAATGAAACTTGACTTGAAATAAACTAAGACTTGAAATAAATTAAGTAAGCACAACTACACCTGATTCCTCCAGTGCACGGTGCAAGTCCCCTTATATATAGGGGCTTGCACCATGCACTGGAATGTGTAGCAGAAAAAAATATAAATATTTAAAGCACAAACGCTTGGAGGTTCGTCCTTTTTTTGGTATCTTTGTACCTACCAAAAGAGAGTAGTTGTGCTTTCAATAGGTGGTCAGAATGGTAGTCAAGATGTAGTCAAAATACTGCTACAGAAATGCTACACAGCTGATTGTTAAATTTGGTAGAGTATTAAGATACAACGAAATAGGGGAGATTGGTTCACAAACCCTACACACCGCAAAAAGTCTTGAAGATCTCTTCAAGACTTTTTTGTTTTATAATACAAAATACAACACCATTGGGACGGCATTATGCAACAAGTGGAAAGACACGGCATATAAAAATCCGTATGACACCCTCACATAACCCAAAATCAGAGCCGACGGCACAATCAAAAGCGTATTTATCAACCCCACGGCGATTTCGGCGGGATTCATCTCCGAGAAATGGAGATTTGCGAGATGCACCACAGCAAACAACCCGCACAGGATATAGAAATAGTAATTGTATTTCAATCCGAATATCTGCCGGCGAAAAGCAAATGCAATGCCGACAAATGCCAATGAAAACAAAATGCGTCCGAAAAGATGCTCCCACGAATAGACAAGCACCTCAAAGACGGCAGCCGAGCCAATAAACGTAACGACAAACGTCGCAACCAACAAATAAGGCAGAGTTCTTTTAAGAGCCAGTCTGAATCCCGACTCCTCCAAAATCGCAGGCACAAGCACCACAAACCACAGAGGGTAATGTTCGATGGGCGATACCTCCGAAAGCCCCTCCTCTGCCATCAAAGCCCCAACAACTCCGGTTGCGCCCCGCAAAACATAAGAGATAATCAGATACAAAACAAACACCCCGACAAGGTATTTCGAAGATTCCCCGACAACCTGCTCTTCGGGATGTTTTATATATTCCACAAGTTTCATAGGCTCATGATTTCGTAATAAACGTAACAAATATACAAAAAATCCGTATTTTTATAAATTCTCACCTCAAAAAGCACAATGCCCACCGCTTCGACCATATACATCCGACACGTTTCCATTCCCTGCGGCAAACTGATCCTCGGCGAGTGGAACGATTGCTTGTGCCTGTGCGATTGGACATCTGCCCGACATCGGGAAGCGATCGACAACCGATTAAAAAGGATGCTGCATGCCGATTTTATCGAACATCAGACTTCCGTCTTGCAGCAGGCATCCGCCGAATTGGAGCAGTATTTTGCAGGACAACGCCTTACGTTCGATCTTCCGCTTCATCTTGCCGGTACGGATTTTCAGATCGCCGTATGGCAGGAATTGAAACGAATCCCCTACGGAGAAACAATCTCCTATTCAGACCTTGCGGGTCGTCTCCGCCACCATGAAGCCGTACGCGCCGTGGCCAATGCCGTGGGTGCAAATCCGCTCTCGGTTTTTATCCCCTGCCATCGGGTTATCGGGACGAATCACACACTTACGGGATACGCAGGAGGACTTACGGTCAAAAAATTCCTGCTTGATCTGGAGGTAGACAATCGTAATCCATTGAAAATAAATCTGTTTTCAGATAATTAATTTGTTTTTCGCTATTTTCGGGAACATTCCGAATCAGAGGTAAAACACCCCATCTGCCACAAGCAGAATATATTACCCTGATTTCAAACTCTTTTTTTTCAATAGAAAGTCGTTTTTTGTTGTCTTGTTTTTCGCTTTTTATAAAAAACCATCCCTATAAGCAGGTATTTTGTCCGATCATTTTAGCCCATAATCGGTATTGTTATTCGGCAAACACTGCCCTACTTTTGTCCTGCAAAAGAAAATAGAGATGATCCGATTCCTTAAATACGCCCTTTCGATTACTTTATTTATGGTTTTCATGCTGTCAGGCAACACGCTGATGGCGCAAACCGCTCCTCGAACGAACAAAGTCCGTATCACGTTCGAGGTTGCCGACACTTCGGGCGAAGCATTGCCCTATGCCTCCGTTTCGCTCATTGATTCCCTCGGCCACATCTTCGGAGCGGTTTCCAATACCGACGGAACAACCCTTTTCACCCTGCATGAAGGCATCTATGCACTTGCAGTCGAATATATCGGTTACGACACCCATCGTCAGAAAATCCTCCTCGGCAAGCACACCCCCACGACCTACCGCATCGTCCTCAAGGAAAGTGCTCTGGCGATCCGTGACGTGGTGATCACCGCCTCCGAGACCAAAGGCACGACGAGTTCCTCGACCATCGACCGCAAGGCCATGGAACACCTCCAGCCTTCGAGTTTCTCGGATCTTCTGTCGCTTCTTCCGGGCGGTCACGCTTCGAAACCCGTTCTCGGCACGCCCAACACCATCCACCTGCGTGAAACGGGCATCGGCAGTTCCGACTATGCCACCTCGGCACTCGGCACGGCGTTTGTCATTGACGGTGCACCGGTCAGCACCAATGCCAATATGCAATACATACCCGGCAGCGGTATTTACGACCCGGAAGTCAGCCATCACTACTTTGTCAATTCGGGTGTCGATATGCGTACCATCTCGACCGACCAGATCGAAAGCGTCGAAATCGTGCGCGGTATTCCTTCGGTACAATACGGCGACCTGACGAGCGGTCTTGTGAAGATCAAACGCCGCAAGGGCGGTCACGACCTCGATGCACGTTTCAAGGCCGACATGTCGAGCAAACTGTTCTACATCGGCAAGGGATTCGAACTCCCGCGCCGCAACCTCACGTTTAATATAGGTGCCGACCTGCTCGACGCCCATTCCGACCCGCGCAACACGCTGGAGAATTACAAACGTGTGACGGGTTCGGTACGCATGGCAAAAAAATGGGATGCCGATACGGGTACATCAACCTTGAATGCAAACTTCGACTATACGGGATCGTTCGACAATCAGAAAAAAGACCCCGATCTGAACAACCACAACATCGACGACTACAAATCGCAATACAACCGCCTGACACTGAGTGCCAACTTCGACTATAAGTCCAAGCGCGACGGATTCTTCCGCGCATTCGAGGCAACTGCATCGTTCGACTACTCGAAAGACCGCATCTGCCGTCGCCGTTTTGTCTCGATCAGCAAACCGATGGCCACTCCCGTGAATATGGAGGAGGGCGAGTTCGATGCCGTTCCGCTCGAAGCCTCCTACACGGGCAAGATGGAAGTGGACGGGCAACCGCTTTCGGCCTTTGCAAAATTTATGGCGACCTTCGGATTTTCGACCGACAACACCTCTTCGACCCTTTTGGCGGGTGGCGACTGGTCGATGGACAAGAACCTCGGTCGCGGTCAGATTTTCGACATGGCACACCCTATTTTTTCGGGTATTGCCACGCGCCCATACCCCTACAACAAGATCCCCGCACAACACGACATGGGATTCTTCATAGAGGACAACACCCTCATCACCATGGGACGTACCCACCTCGACATTATGGCGGGAGTCCGTGCCATGACGATGCTCAACATAGACAAACGCTACGAGATGCACGGACACGTCTGGTTCGATCCGCGTGTGAATGTCCGTCTGTCGCTGCCGTCGTTCCCGATCGGTGATCAGAGGGTCGAAACGGCTCTTTCGGGCGGTGTGGGCTGGCACACCAAAAGCCCGACGATGAATCAGTTATACCCCGCTCCGCGTTACTACGACTTCACCCAGTTGAACTATTTCCACAACGCTCCGTCGCTACGGCGCGTCCATGTGCGTACCTACATCACCGACCCGACAAACTACCGTCTCATGCCGGCACGTAACTTCAAGTGGGAAGTGCGCGGTGATGTCTCCATCGCCGGCAACCGTCTGTCGCTGACCTACTTCGAGGAGGATATGAAATCGGGCTTCCGCTCAGCCTCGACCTACCGCAAATACGAATACAAAGAGTATGATTACAGCGGTATCGACGGATCTCAACTTACCGCACCACCCTCGCTCGACGACATGCCCTACACCACGCAACAGGTGCTTCGCGCGCACACCGAAACAACCAACGGCAGCCGCACCCTGAAACGCGGAGTCGAGTTCACGTTCTCCTCGCAGCGTATCGCCGCCCTCCGCACCCGACTGACCATCACGGGAGCATGGTTCCGCACGGAATACTCCAACAGCGAACCCGTCTATTACAGCCCCACGGTACTGATCAACAACAAGGAGCTCTCGTATGTCGGTATTTATGACAACGACTCGCACTACATCCGCGAAATCTGCAATACGAACTTCATGATCGACACCGACCTGCCGCGCATCGGATTGGGCATCTCGCTCACGTTCCAGTGCCAGTGGCTCACACGCGATCTGAACACCAGCCGCAGCAGCCGTCCCTCACATTATGCCGACATCGACGGCAACGTGTTCCCCTTCACGGATGCTTCGGCGGAAGATCCCGTTCTGAAATGGCTTGTCATCCACTACAACGAGAAGGCTTTCCGCTGGCACGGCATCCCGTTTGCCATGACCACCAACCTCAAGGTCACCAAACGCCTGTTCGGCGAACGCCTCACGGCAGCAATGTTCGTCACCCAGATGTTGAACTATACGCCCGACTATAAGGTCGAGGGCATCACCGTACGCCGCAGCGTAACGCCCTATTTCGGCATGGAATTAAATTTCAAACTCTTATGAAAAAGTACCTCTGCATACTGCTGCTCGCCCTGCTGTCGGTTGCGTGCGTCGAAAAAGATACCGACTCGCTCTTTACCCGGCTGACGCTTACCGTGCGACCTCCCCAAGGTCTCGAAATGCGCCGTTTTCAAGCCACGATGGTCTTCGAGAACATCAATACGCGCCAACGTATTTCCACATCGGATTTCGTGGACGGGCAACTGGACATCCGTCTCATGAAAGGAATCTATCGCCTAAGCATCAACGAGGGTGGCGGTCTGGCCTATACCGACGAAAATGGCAATTACCGTTTTAGCGAAGTAGTCATCAGCAACGACCCGCTGACCTTTGCCTCGGATCGTTCGGAGGCCGCTGTCGATCTGATCCTTAAAAACTGACCGGGCGCATGAAACGAATATTTATTACACTGCTCGCCATGACGAGCATCGCCACCTCGGTCGCGGCACAAACGCCCGTGTCCGATTCGCTCCGCACCCAATCCAAGACGCAATTGCTGCTCCGTGCCCTCGACGAACAACACGCTCCCGACCGATGGATGTTGTCCGTCCTCCACATCAACCCCGCCACCCACGCAACGGCCTACGCACTCGACTATTCGCAGGCAGGAGCAGGTTTTCGCATGCAGCGCAACGACGAAGCACAACGCCTTGCTCTCGGAGAAGGCAACACTTTCGGATTCTTTGCGGCCGAATCGTTCCGTCGCCTCTCCGAACGCAGTTCCGTATGGGGAAAGGCAGGCTACCGACGTGGCAGCCTGCGCAATGTCGTATGGAACTCCTCCGCCGACTACGAACTGATCTACCCTTATGTCACAGCCGACTCCGTGGGCGGTAACCTCACCTCCGAGGAATATACCTTCAGCGGCGGTTACGGTCATCAAAACCACAAATGGCGTTGGGCATTGGAGGCCGACATCCGCGCCTCGCACGAATACCGCGACATCGACCCCCGTCCGCGCAATATCTCCACGATGTTGGAATTTCGTGGCGGTGCAACACTTCGCACGGGGAAATACGAAGCGGGGCTTTCGCTTGCCGCCAAGATCTACAAACAACGCGGCGATGTGGACTACTACAATCCGCAGGGCATCAAGGCCGAATACCATCTTTCGGGTCTCGGCGCACACTACGCCCGTTTTTCGGGTTCCGATGCGGGAAGCCTCTACCGCGGTGGCGGATGCACCCTTGCAGCCACCTTCTCTCCCCACGCAGGCGAGGACGGTCTTTTCGCCGTGGCAAGTTACGAATACCTCTCCATCGAGAAAATCCTCATCGCCTTCAACAATCTCCCGTTGCAAACGGTCGCACCGCACGACATGCAGGCCACGCTCGGCTGGACTTCAATCCGCAACCGCATGAAATGGGGGGGCAATGCCCATCTGCAATACACCTACCGCCCCGGTACGGAAAGCATCGTGGGTGAAAAGATCTCGAACATCTACGCCGTCGTGGGCGAACTCAAGATGTACGAAGGCAGCACGCTCCGTACACGCATCGAAGGATTCCTGAACAAAACGGACGATCGTCTGGAGTGGTCGGTTTCGCCGTGGACACTGTATGAGAAAATGACCGAGGATTACCTCTACCCCGTTCAGAACCGCGAATCGGAACAATTTTCAGGCGGCGCAAACGCATCGCTGACGATCAAACGCCCCAAGATGCACCTGCGCATGGATGCCGGCTTGGGCTACCGTACAATTTTGAGCCATAATTTGCTTTTGCCCGTAGCCGACCTGCACCCCTCCATACTCAGGATGGTACGACACGACTACCGACGTATGACGCTCGATGCCCTGCTCTGCCACCTTGATCTTCGCACCGATCACGCCCTGAACCGCAAACTCAACCTCTTTGTCGAGGTCGGCGGTCGTCTGAACCGTTTTTCGGACAGCACGACGGGATGGGGCGTATATCTTCAAACCGGAATCACATTTTAACAATTAATAACACATTTAAATTCAATTTTTTAAACCATGAAAAAGATTTTCAATCTTCTGATCGCCGCCGCAGTCGTAATGTTTGCGGCTTGTAGCGACGACGACACCAATGTAGCACCGACCCCCACTCCCGATCCCGAACCCCAGCCGGAGGCAAAGACCGAACTGACGCTGGACATCAATATGCCCATCAGTGTGGAGAATCCCCGGTTAAAGACCCTGAAGGTCATTCTGACCGACGTAAACAACGGTTCGACGACCGAATTAAACGAGTTCGCAGAAGCCGGTGAAGGCGTTTACACATTGAAATCCGAAGTAAAGGCCGGTACATACAACATGGCCATGAACGGTGTGATCAACTACACCCGCGACAACGGCACCGTAGAAAGTTACGTTGAGGCCGTGCGCGAAGGGATTCAGGTTGCAGAAGGCAAACAGACCAAAGTAACCATCGAGACAACGGTTTCGACTCTGTCGTCAAACGATTTCGTCATCGAGGAGATCTTCTTCACCGGTACGCTTACACCCGACGGCTCGCAGTACTACGGTGACCAGTATGTCAAACTGACGAACAACTCCGACCACACACTCTACGCCGACGGTATTGTCCTCATGGAGTCGGAATTTCTGACCGTTTCGAAATTCGACTACACGCCCGACATCATGAACGAATACTTCACCATTTGCAGCACGCTGATCATCCCCGGTTCGGGTAAAGATTACCCCGTAGAGCCCGGCAAGTCGATCGTCATCGCCGACACGGCCATCGACCACCGCACCTACAACCCCAAATCGCTGGACCTCTCGAAGGCCGATTTCGAATACTACAACAAACTCGACGACGAGGATGTCGATAACCCCGACGTACCCAACATGATCTCATCGACTTTGGGTGAGGATATGAGGTGGACGTTCCACAACCGTGGTTTCAAATCGTACGCCATCGGTCGTCTGGGTGACGGTGTTACCCCCGAACAGTTTGCCACCGACTATGCCTACACCGCAGAATATGAATTGGTTGTTCCCGAACACGGCACCTTCCCCATGTCCACCGATGCTTGGAAATTCCCCAACAAATGGGTTATTGATGCCGTAAACCTCAGTATCGAGGAGATGTTCGCATGGATCGTTACCGACCCTTCTCTGGACTCGGGTTGGAGTTACTGCGGCAAGATCGACCGTGATCAGAGTCGTTACGGCAAGAGCGTCATCCGTCAGCAGGTTAAGTTGGCTACCGGCCGCACAATCCTGAAGGACACCAACAACTCGACGGCAGACTTCACTCCCGAATCTGTTCCTTCGCTCATGTAACCATCTATGACCGAATCTGTAATCGAATGCCGCAATCTAACCCACTACTACGGAGAGCGGCTGATATACAAAGACCTGAGTTTTAATGTCCCAAGAGGTCGGATTCTCGGCCTCTTGGGCAAAAACGGTACGGGAAAAACAACGACAATCAACATCCTGAGCGGCTATCTGCAACCTCGCTCAGGCGAGTGTCGCATTTTCGGTGAAGATCTGAAATTGATTACACCCGAAACCCGTTCAAAGATTGCTCTTCTGATCGAAGGTCATGTACAGTATGCCTACATGACCATCGAACAAATCGAGAAATTCTACGCACAATTTTATCCGCGATGGAACCGCGATGCCTACTACGGACTGATGGAAAAACTCAAGGTTGCTCCACGACAGCGCATCTCACGCATGTCGTGCGGTCAGCAGTCGCAAGTGGCTTTGGGGCTGATTCTGGCACAGAATGCCGAATTGCTCATTCTCGATGATTTCTCGATGGGCTTGGATCCGGGATACCGCCGTTTGTTTGTGGAGTACTTGCGCGACTATGCACGAGCCGAGGAGAAGACCGTGTTCCTCACCTCCCACATCATTCAGGATATGGAAAAACTCGTTGATGACTGCATCATCATGGACTATGGGCGCATCATGGTACAGATGCCTGTCGGAGAGTTTCTCTCCACTTTCGGACGATATACCTTCTCGACACCGCAAACCGAATTTCCCGAAATCCGGGAGTGCTACCACCCTGCAATCGCCAATCGACAGGGAGAACTTTTCTCGTTTGCATCGGAAGACGAAGTTGCCCGCAACCTTCACGAAGCGGGTGTCCCGTTCGAAGGACTTAAACGCGAATCGCTCAACCTCGAAGATGCCTTCATCGGGCTGACCGGAAAATATTAAAACGATGAAAAAAGCAATATTCTACAAAGAGTGGATCAAGATGCACGCCTTTCTGCCGATCATGGCCGTTGCCCTGCTCGGCTTTACGGCTTATGCCCTTCTGCGCATCAATCGAGCCGTCACCCTCAAGGGGGCAGCCCACCTGTGGCAGATTATGCTCGACAAGGAGGTCGTATTCATCGAGATACTGCGTTTCCTGCCTGCAATTGCAGGCCTGTTGCTCGCACTCGTGCAGTTCATTCCCGAAATGTCGCACAAGCGTCTGAAACTGACCCTGCATCTGCCCTTTCCGCAACGCGCCATGATCCTGTGGATGACCTCGACGGGACTTGTCACGCTGACCGCATTGTTCGCCCTTCAGGCTCTTATGCTGTGGGGCTACTTCCATCATCTGACCGCTGCCGAACTGACTTCGCGTGCACTTCTTACGGCTCTTCCGTGGTGGTTTGCAGGTCTTACCCTCTATCAACTGACGGCATGGATCTGCCTCGAACCAACGTGGTATCGGCGTGTGATCAACATGCTGATTTCGGCGGGCATCGTCCGTATGTTCTTCATGTCGGACGTACCGCAGGCTTATGACGGGATGTGGGTGTATATGATCATTCTGCTGGCAGGATCACTCTTTCTGCCGTTGCTGTCGGTACACCGATTCAAACAAGGTTGTCAGGATTAACCCTCTAAAACGAAATTACACCATGATAAAAACAATCAAAACAGGCGTGATTTTTTTGGCTGCCGCCTTGTTGGCGTGGCTTTTGCCGTGGTTTTTTGCCTTCCTGACCACCCAACCCTCATGGCGACCTTTCACGTTGTACAGTTGCATTGTCCACTCCTTTGCCCACCTCGACTACGACGCAGAGGACAATACCATCGGACGCGATGCCAAGGGAAATATTTACACCGAACGCCAAACCGACAGCATCATGCCGATGTTCTATTTCCGTCAGTTGGCAGCCGAGGGACGTTTTCCCAAAGAGATCGAAGGCATTCCCGTCACACCGAAAGATGCCGAACGCTCGGAATTTATCTTCCGCACCTCTCCGCAGGACGTAAACCGCCCGCGGATCGGACTCTACCAACTTTTGGAGTCGCGTCCCCGCCGTTTGGATTTTGAATCGCCGTCGGACGTATTCCGCATCACGGAGTCGGGCATCGAATTTGTCGATATGGCGACCAACTCGCTCGACAAAAAGAAGAGCGAGCGTTTCACCGCCGCCCTTCAGAAGGCGGGATTCCGCTTTCCCGCGCGCGTAATCGCAGGCAACGGAACAACCCGAAAAGAGTATGACAACGGTTATTTTATAGTGGATGATGACTACCGCGTATTCCACATGAAGCAGATTTGCGGCTGGCCGATGGTACTCGACACCAAAATTTCGGATTCGCTTCGGATCAACCATATTTTCGTCACCGAATTTTCGGACAGACGTCACTTCGCATTCCTCACGGACGAAGCCAACCGATTCTATGCCCTTGATGCGGAAGACTACTCCTTGCATCAGATTCCGATCGGCAGGTTCGATGCGACAAACGATGCCATGATGATCATCGGCGATATGTTCTATTGGACGATTACCCTCCAGCGCGACAACGACGAACGCCTCGTGGCGGTCAATGCCCGAGACTACTCGTTGGCAGACACCTGCATTCCCCAAGAGGAGGTCAATTCCGCGGAATACTACGCTCGTTATCTGTTCCCGACCACCTTGGCGTTCACGTCCGTAAAAGATGCCTTCGTACGTCCGCGCCTGACATCATTCTCTTTTCCCGCGTTGCTTTTAGGTGGGATTTTGGCTCTTATCTATGCGTTGATTCACCGCCGCAACCTCAAAGACCACTTTTGGCAAATAGCCGGAGTGCTGATTTTGGGCATCTATATGTTCCTGCCTTTGGTCATCATGGAACGCCGCGCGTAGTCCTACACTCCTCAATAAAAAAACGAGCCTTGAGCAGTTCAAGGCTCGTTTTTTTATAACTCTTTCAACCAATTGTCGATCATCAGCCGTCCCTTGTCGGTAATCACCGATTCGGGATGAAACTGCACTCCGTGAATCGGCAGGCTTTCGTGGTAAAATGACATGACATGTCCCTCCTCGTCCAACGCACTCACCCGAAGAGAGTCGGGCATCGAACCGCGAACCACCACCCACGAATGATAACGCCCCACCACCGGTTCCGCGCACCCCGCAAAGATCGGATCCCGCGAGTCGATAATCTCCAATCGTGACGGATGCCCGTGAAGCGGTGCCGTCATTTGTTCGAGCCGTGCACCGAACGCCTCAGCCAAAGCCTGATGTCCGAGACAGATACCCAAGACAGGTTTTTGAAGGCGGATCACCTCCTGCACTACCCTGCCCAGTCGATTTGCTTCACACGGAAGTCCCGGGCCGGGTGACAGCACCACTCCGTCACACCGAGCGACATCCTGCGGCGTTACCTCGTCGTTCAACCGTATTTCGACCTGCGGGGTACAACGACTCTCGCGCAAGGCCTGCACGACATTATAGACAAACGAATCGTAATTATTGACGACCAAAACTTTTTTCATGGTTACAAATTTAACCTTTTTTTCGTACCTTTACTCATCAAAGTCAAGAAAAACAATGGATGCACAGCAAGTACGAGAAAATATGAACCGCTCGGCACAACGAGGCGAAGAATTTCTTTTCGGAGTGGATTTTGAACTTCGGGAAGGATTTTTCGTTGCCCGTCCTTTGGAGCAGCACAAGATTCTTTTCAAGACCCGCAAGGTGAGCAATGCCCCTGAAAAAGCATTTTCCGAAGAGCATCATCCCCATCTTGAGATCCTCCACAGCGACAAGGAGGCCTACTTAAAAAAGTTCTCCACCATCCGCCACGGGCTGCTTCGCGGAGACAGTTTTCTGGCGAACCTCACGGAGTGCACCCCCATTGCCACCAATTGCACGCTGGAGGAGATTTTCCACCGCAGCCGATCACCCTACAAATTGCTTCTGCCCGACCGGCTAGTCTGTTTTTCCCCCGAAAGTTTCGTAAGGATCATCGACGGGCGCATTCATTCCTACCCGATGAAAGGTACAATCAATGCCACCCTGCCCGATGCCGAAAAGACGCTTATGGACGATTACAAGGAGTTGTGCGAACACTATACGATCGTGGATCTGATCCGCAACGATCTCAATATGGTGGCGCAACATGTACGGGTCGATCGTTTCCGATACATCGACCGTCTGGAAACCCTCCGCGGAGAGATTCTCCAAACAAGTTCCGATGTGACAGGAGATCTTGAAGCGGGTTGGCAGGCACATTTGGGCGATTTGATTTTCCGTCTTCTTCCCGCGGGGTCGATTTCGGGTGCGCCCAAACCCGCCACCTTGGATCTGATCCGCCGTGCCGAAGGACAACCGCGCGGATTCTACACGGGAATCTTCGGCTACTTCGACGGACGGGAACTCGACAGCGCGGTCATGATCCGCTACATCGAACGTAATGTCCGAGGACAATACTTCTTCCGCAGCGGTGGCGGCGTGACGATCCACAGCCGTGCCGAAGCCGAATACGATGAAATTCTGACCAAAATTTATCTGCCTATATCCGATGTTTAAAGACCGATTCGTCGAAACCCTCCGCATGGAGGACGGCGTACTCCGCTACACCCAATGGCACGAGGAACGCATGGCAAAAACCCTTGAGGAGGCGTTCGGCTGTCGCCCGTTCGCGTTCCGCTTTTCGGAAGTTTCGATCCCCGACGCAGCCCGCACGGGAGTATTCAAATGTCGCGTGGAGTACGGCCGGACGATCGAAAAGATAGAGTTTGCGCCCTACACCCCCAAACAGATCACCTCTTTGAAACTCGTCACCGCCCCCGATAATTTGGACTATCATCTAAAATATGCCGACCGCAGTCTGCTCAATGCCCTGCGCGAAAAGCGTGGCACGTGTAGCGATATTCTGATTGTCCATCGTGGCGAACTGACCGACACGAGTTACAGCAACATCGTGTTCGATGACGGGCAGCGGCTTGTAACCCCTGCGGCAACCCTTCTGAACGGCACCTGCCGCCAAAGACTTCTCCGCGAAGGGCGCATCACCGAGGAGCATCTCACGCCCGACGACCTAAGGCGTTTTAGCCGTGCGATTCTGATCAACGCGATGATCGGACTTCGGGAAAACATCGCGCTTCCCGTCTCGGAAATACACTAAAAAAGAGAGAACTCCCAAAAGGAGTTCTCTCTTTTCTGTATTTGTCGGAACCATCTATTCGTCAAATCCTTCGACGGACTGACGCATAAAGGCCATGTGTGCGGGGATGTCACCCGTCTCGACCTGCCATTTCTTCGTGCCGTCGGGATTGAAGCAGTAGAGCGTTCCGGGGGTCACGTAATCCTTGGCATCCGTCACATAAATCTCGCGCGTGAAGGGATGCACCGCAATGCCGTAAGGGATGATGATCTCCTTGTCGGTGCCGTCCGTGATGAAGTGGCGCGTGAGGATCTTCTTGCTCTTTACATTGACCATCGCATAACTGATCGTGTTCTTCTGCGTATTGTAGTTCCACTCGGTACTGTACATATAGAGCGAATCACCGCAGATGGTCATATTGCTGCACGGCAAAAGTTTAAATTCGTCGGTCACTTCATCGGTCTTGGTGTCGATGACAAACGTTCGGGAAGGCACTTCATAGTAATCACCGCGCGACGACACCCACAACTGACCGTATTTGTCGGCTTTCAGGCGGTGGAGGTTGATCGCCACATCGATCGTCTTCGTCACCTCGAACGTATTGAGGTCGATGACCGATACCGTATGGTCGTAATTCGGCACACGGTAACCGCCCGAATTGGCCACGTAGAGTTTATCGCCCACGATTGCCATCTCTTCGGGCTGATAGCCCACATCGCACTGTCCTACCACCTGCAGGGTGGCGGTGTCGATCTTTGCCACATAACCCAGACGGGCATTGGGGTCGATCTGCACGGGTCCCGCATACGACGAAACATAGGCATAACGATCCTTGAAGGTAATGTAACGGCAGTTCGGGATCGAAATAATGTCGATGTGTTTGGCGGTACGCGCATCCATCACCTCCACAAAGTGCGAGCAGTTGATCACCGCATAAAGTTTGCTTCCGTAGATCTTGATGTCATTACCCACATCACCCAACTCTTTCACCACGCCCGGATTCCGCTCGGCATAGATGTTCTTGTGGTAGCGTCCCTTGGTGGCATCGAAATAATCGAGGGTCGCCTTGTTGCTGCCCATATTGCCCTCGTTGAGCAGATAAAAACCGTAAACGGGACTTTTCGACAGATCGTCGATGTCACTCGGCGTTGAAGGCACGATGTGCTCATCCTCGCGGCACGAAGCCAAAGCCACAAGCGACAGAGCCACGACCGCCATGCGTCGCATCATATTCTCGAATCTCATAATATCCAACTTATTATAAATTTAACATTTGTTCCCGGCATCGGATAACACTGCACGACCTCATACTGCTGATTCAGCAGGTTATTCACCTCGGCAGTCACCTTGAGTTGCGATTCCCGAATGCGGAAAGCCTTTGAAAGCGCAAGGTCGCTCGTGTACCACGACAAAGCGTGGTTTTCGGGGATATTCGCCACTGATTCGTAGCGTTCGCCCGTATAGATGAAACTGTAATCGAGACTCCATCCCCGATAATTAAGCCCCACAACGGCCGAACCGCTGTGCCACGGGATATAGGGGATCTGGTCTCCGTAGTATTTGCTTGTTTTGTCGGTGTAGTCCTGCGCCTTCTGATAGGTGTAGGTCAGACGGCAATCGACCCCCACACGGCCGAACTTGAATCCCGTGTTGAGCACCGCATCCACACCGCGGATCTCGACATACCCCAGATTGACCATCGTCCACTGGAACTGATTGGAGGTCGGCATGGCGATGATCTTATCTTCCACCTCGTTATAGTAGGCATCGAGGCTCAGGTCCAAATGGCGCAATGCCGTGTGCCGCCAACTCTTTTCATAGGTCACACCCACGTTATACTGCGTTGTGTATTCGGGTTTGAGGTACTTGTTGCCGATGAACGTGTAGTACAGGTCGTTGAGCGTCGGCATACGGAAGATGCGTTTATAAAACGCTCTCACGGACAAGTCAATCTCCTCGAAAGGCGTATATTGCGCTACGAACGTGGGCGTAAACACGTGTTTGTTACCTGCGGCAGCACCCGGACTCTCCGTGAAATCATCCACAAACGTATATAACAGGCTGCCCTGCATCCGGAGGTGCTTGAAGTGCATGCTCGTGGCCAGTGCCCCCAGCATCGTGAATCGCGACGGATAGGCGAAATTCACCAAATCGGCATCCAGTGTGTTATACTGAAAATCGGTGGCAAGGTTCACATCCCACCATCGGCGGAGTTGCACCTCGTGGGAGGCCGACAGGTAGAGTTCCTGCTGGTAGTAGTGGTTATTGACATACATCGTCGTTACATCCAGACGCGGATCGGACAGATAATGCAGATAATCGTAGGCATACTTGGCATTAACCGAAAAGCGGTAATGCTCCGTCGGTTTCTTGTTATACGACCCTTGAACGAAGAAGTTCGTATCCCACTGACGATCCTCGTGTTTGAATTTGCCGGGTTCCTCACGGACGAATGCACCCGGATAACCGCGTTCCGAATTATAGAAATAGACCTTTGCACGCCAACCGCCGTTCTTCACACGACCGAACAATCCGTTCTCAATACGCAGGGCACGCACATCGCCGTTACGACGCACGGCCGTCGTGTCGTAGCCGTCGGCCTTCACATAGGAGAACTTGTAACGACCCGTCGTATAGAGGAACTCGGCATTGAGCGAATTGGACATTCGCTCGCCGATCTTCTGCTCGTAAAGAAACGAGGGGTTCGCCAATCCGAACGAACCCGTCTTGAACGTGAATTTGAGGTTGTGGCGTTTCCCGTCCCCGAATTGCGGACGACGCGCCTCCAAATAGACGGCACTTGCCGAAGCGTAATCCTTGGCCGACTGCACCCCCGAACTCTTTTGTCCGTTATAGAGTGTGACGGCCGCCATATTGTCGAGCGAATATTTGCCCAAGTCGATCTGCCCGTTCTGTGCATTGCCCAGTTGGATGCCGTCGTAGAACACCCCCACATGCTGCGTACCCATGCCGCGCACGTTGATGGTCTTCAGTCCGCCGATACCGCCGTAGTCCTTGATCTGCACGCCCGAAAAATAACGGATGGCATCCGCCACGGAATGGGCATTGAGCCGCTGAAGTTCCTTACCGCACAACACCTGCGCAGGGATCACTTTTTCGGGACGCATGCTGGCAACGACCAGCACCGAATCAATGTGTTGCGTCTTCGACAGGTCACGCTTCTCCTGAGCCCCTGCACCGCAGGGTGCAAGGCTCAAAAGAAAAGTCACAAGGGTGACAATCGCAAATTTATGACTGACCTCCGATTTCATTATTTAGCATTCATGTTGGCATCGCGAACAGCAAAGACCTCGGTCGAGACCTCGCCGATCCATCCGCACTTGAAGTTGATGGCGCACTGTACCTTCACAAAGTCAATATACTTGAGATTTGCCTCACGACCGTCGAACGTCACGGCATTCGAGATCTTGAAGAGGTTCTCCTTCTTGTCCAGATCCGTTGCGCTGAAGTTATCCGAATACCCCCAGTCGAAGGCGGGATTCACCCAGTAAGTGCCATTGCCCGACTTGTCGTAACTGCGCGACTTGAGGCATGTTCCGCGCAACGTGTAGGTGTCGCTCTCGACCCATGCGGGATAGTAGTAATCCTGACGGTGGTAATCGCCCAAGTAATCCACCTCGCCGCTGTTGCCCTTGTTATCCGTCCATGCGACGTTCGACTTGGGGCTTTTGGGGCGATAGTAGGTCACCGCATAGTCCGTGATGGTTTCGGGTTTGCCATACTCCGATCCTTTCAGTTCGTACCATGTATCGTTGGGAAGACCGTCTCCGTTTTCATCCTGCATCACCCACACGACACCCGGCTCGGACGATCCGTCAAACGGATTGCCTTCGATGGCGAAATCGTAATCGCCCGTATTGTCGATGCTGTGGTCGAAGCCCACGGTCAGCGAACCGCCGAAACCTCCGAGCGAAACATAAGCGTGCTGATCCAGACGACCCTGTGCATAGACACAAGCCTCCTCCATCGTGTTGGCAACATAGTTTTCATTGACAAACTGACCCGGAGCGGGCAGGAACTCATAGACCTTCACACTGAACGCATTGTTTGCATCGCTCTTGGCACGGTAGAACTGTCCCTCGGCGGGGCATACGTTCACAACGAGTGTCTTGGCGGCGGTCAGACGGCCGTTGTTCATCTCAACGATCACTTCGTGGCGACCTTCGGACTCGGCCGTGAAATAGTATTCGGGATTGGCATTCTGCTGCACCTGTTCGCCGTCCTTCGTCCATGTATAAACGGCATCTTTGCCGTTCTCGATGTCGATTGCCTTCAGGCAGATCGTACGACCGAGTGCCACGTTGTATTCGGTCTGCAAGAACGTCCACTTGAAATCCACCTCGTCAGCCGAACATACGCGGATCACAAATTCCACGGAATCTGCGCCGTCTTCGTTCTCTGCCGCAAATTTCATGGCATATTCGCCACGTACCGACTCCTTGAACGTATAGTCCTTCTCGGTGGAAACCTCCTGTTCGTTCATCGTCCACCGGTAATGAGCCTCGCTCTTCGATTCGACGATGGGTTTCAGTTCCAACTGCGTGCCTTCGACCAGCATATAGCCTTTCTCCGATCCGGGCAGCGACACGGCAGGTGCTTCCAAATCGCGTACGTCGATACGGATCTCCGCGGAATCCTCTCCGCCCTCGTTCTTCACGGTAATCGTAATGTAGAAACTACCGCTCTCCTCCGAGGTAAATTGCAGGTCGGGGTCCGTCGAGATGACCTTATTCTCGATGCTCCACGCATAGGTGGCATCCTCGTTATGGGTATAAATCGGTTTGATCTCGATCATCTGACTGACCTTGGTCGTAAAAATCAGACTTTCATTCTCGAAAGAGACCGTGGGAGGCTCCTGTACGGGGACTTCGGGCTGGGGTTGGGGATCGTTTCCGCCCAATTCGGAATCATCCGAACATGCAGAAAGCAGGACAGCCGCAATAAAGGCTGCAAAAACAAACAATTTTTTCATACTTTAATATTTTGTCCAAAGATACACAACTCCGTATAAAAACAAGTACTACCGCCTGAAAAAAAATCATGACGGCAGTACTCACTTTTGTTTACTTTATATTGCTTTACCAACTACCATTCAATCGTAATATCGTCGATTGCGTAATATGCGGGCAGCGAATAGCCATAACCGTTATCGGCACCGCCCGACTGGTTCAGACGGAGTTCCACGATCGGGCCGAGTTCCGAAAGATCCCATTTCGTCCACTCTTTGATGATACCCGACTTCGAACCGAAGACCATCGTCAGCGTCTTCTCCTGACCGTCCTCCGCAACACCCGTGGCATGGAAGATAATATCCTTCTCCACAGCAGGCGACAGCGAGTTACCGTTGCAGGCTACCGAGTAGAAGTAGCAGGTAGGAGCGATGTAAAGGCTCGTGATCGTACGTGCCATACCATCGGCAAACTTCAGGATGGGACGTCCGTCTCCATAAGAATGTTCCAAATCAAGATAGCCGTAAGTGGTCAGGAAGTTATCCGAACCCTGAGCACCGCCGCCCTTCGTGCTGTCTTCGACACCATTGGGATTGTAAACATAGAGGTCATAAGCGTAACCTCCGTACTTGCTCTGATCGAGCGAGTTCGAATTGTACGAGCATACGAACCACGGATATCCCCAACCGTTCATAAAACCTGTGGGACGCCCCGTCGTCAGTTGTGTATCGGCATCAACCCATACATAGTCATCGGGACTGCCGATGCGGGTGGTAGAATACGTATTCGGTTTGTAGTTTGCAACGACCCATTTTTCCCAGTCCTGCCCCTCGAAAGTGACGGTAAACGAATGGGAATTTCCTGTTTTTACCTCGACACGCATCTCGGCCATGCAAGCGGAATCGCCAGTCAGTCCGATAATGGTAATCGAACCGGCGGCATCGGCAAAGGGATTATCCTGCGCAGGCGAAGTAACAGACATCATATTGTTGCTGATCACAACTTTCCAACCATCGGGTTTCGTCCAAGTCATCTTCTCGACACCGGTGATCGAAAGTTTGTATTCCTTCGTCTCGTTGTAAAGGAACGAATCGTATTCGGGCATTGTGATCTGCATCTCGACTTTCATCGGGAGTTCGATAACCGTGCCGTCAGCCAATGTAAAAATGGCAAAACCGGGTTTCGTCGTTACATCGACTGAAGCAAAGAGCGAATCGCCCGACTGACCTTCGGCCTTCACGCCCATCGGCTCCCATGTAAGACCGCCGTCCGTGGACATTTCCCACTCTTTGGTCGTGGAGTTGATGCGCAACAGGGGAGTTACGCCGTCTTGACCTTCAGCCTTGATCTTATGACCATCGACCTCGATGATCTTGCCGTCGAGTGCCCAGTAGTAGCAGCCGTCCTCTCCCTTTACAACCGAAATTGCAGGGGCATTGATGCCGTCCTTACCATCCTGTCCGTTCTGACCGTCCTGACCGTTTTGACCGTCTTTACCATTGGTAATCGTAGCGGTCGTACCGTCCGAGAACTTGATCGTATAACCATTTGCAGTCTTCTCGACCGACTCAACGGTTACATTCTTCTGAAGAGCGTCCACCAACTTCTGCAAGGCGGCAATATTGTTGTTCGCACCTTCAACAGCCTTTTCCATGGCCTCCACACGGTTGTTCAGATCATCAACCGCATTCCACAAATTGTCATCGTCGTATTCGCAACTCCAATTTGAGACAACCAGCAACATCGTTGCCAAAAAAGTAAAAAATTTCCTCATATTATTTGTTTATTAGGTTTATTCCACACCTTTATTTATATAATGGGAAAGACAACCGCTCCGAGGAAACATTCAGAAAAGAAACACCCGTCTTTCCGCATTATACTGCCTGACCGGCACACGAAACCGGGTTTGTGATCATCCGAGGGGAAATCGGCATCCGAGACAACGGATACCAGAAAAAGCCTTTAGATTCACCCCGAAACCCGCGGTGTGCAAATCAGATATGTTCAGGCAGGTATTCTGACTCGTCCCACCTGCCGCGCCTTCCCGATTTCCGCAGAAACCAGTGACCAAGAATGCGACAGACACATCTCCGAAAAAAAACGGAGAGAGACTTACAGCAGCGAGTACTGTTCCGGATTCACACCGGATTCCCTTTTAATGCACCCTGTCGCCGACAGAGTGCAACCTTTCGTGTGCGAAGATACTATTTTTTTCAAAAGGTTATACATCTTAAACAAATTTATTACACCTCATCTTCAAAAGTGAATAATTCATCTCCTTTTTTTTTACTTTTCATACAACATCGCAGACAATCCGGGTCTTCGTTCGGAGGAACGCCCCGTTTTTCCTTTTCTTACAAAACGCAAAAAACACGACACCCAATGATTATCAACATATTAACAAATAATCATAAAAACAATTTTACACATCAGTCCGATTTTATAAACATCTGGCTGTTTTTTATAATGTCTTCGCCACAGGTTTGCCCTACCTTTGCGGCGTAGTTAAAAAACACACAGGTTATACACTTTAAAACTTTTTGAATTATGGCAAAACTGTATGGATCCGGTGCATTGTACCACGGAAACGGTTCCTTGGAGGAACTGAAAAACATCGACGGCCGCAAGGCAGTCATCGTTACGGGTAAAGGTTCGACCACCCGCAACGGAAGTCTTCAGCGCGCAGAGGTCATTCTGGCCGAAATCGGCATCGAATATAAAGTATTTGAGGGTGTGGAGGCCGACCCCTCGATCGAGACCGTCCGCAAAGGTGCGGCATTCATCTCGGAGTTCCAGCCCGACTGGATCATCGGTCTGGGCGGCACGTCGTCGATCGATGCCGCCAAAGCCATGTGGGTTCTTTATGAGCATCCCGAACTTCCGTTCAAAGAGATGATCAAGCCGTTCGGCATCCCCACACTGCGTCACAAGGCTCGTTTTGCGGCTGTCCCCTCGACGAGCGGTACGGGTACCGAGACCACTTCGCTGGCCGTGATCACCGACCGCGTGAAGGGTGTGAAGTATCCCCTCGCATCGCACGAGTTGCAGCCCGACATCGCCATCGTCGATGGTGATCTCTGCAAGTCGATGCCCGCCGACATCACCGCCAACACGGGTATGGACGCCCTGACCCACTCGATCGAGGCCTACACCTCGAACGTCGATGACAACTATGCCGATGCCTTCGCCAAGGGTTCGATCGAATTGATCTTCGCCAACCTCAAGAAGGCTTGCGAGGAGCCCGAAAACAGAGAGGTTCGTCAGAACATGCACGATGCTTCGGCTTTGGCAGGCTACGCCTTCACCAACGCATGGTTGGGTATCGTCCACTCGATGGCTCACCAGATGGGCGGTGTGTTCGGTATTCCCCACGGTCGCGCAAACGCACTGGCTCTGCCCAATGTGATGCGCTACAACTCGAAAGTGACCCGTCGTTTTGAGGATCTGGCCAAACTCATCGGCAAGGAGACGACCTCAGAGTTCGT
>RCNI01000050.1_pt1 | contig 73851 bp, 68 predicted proteins | sample 2041151 | NCBI WGS metagenome assembly RCNI01 (sample SAMN09708214, study PRJNA481090) | feces metagenome | isolation source: feces | place: Antarctica: Albino Rookery
TCCTTCCGGCAGTCAAGCAAGCTATGTTTCTACCTATATTATACCGCTGCCTGCCGCCTATGTTAAGGATGTCGATGGTGGATCAAGCCTGTTCAATATCCGCCCGCATGAGCTTCAAAAGGATCTCCTTCAAGGGTTCATCGGTCTTATATACCGGGGTGACAATGAAAGTAATCTTCCCGACTTGATAAGTAAACTGTTCCTGTTTCTTGAAACTTCTGTTGGGTGAATGGTCCTGTTCATTTCATAGTCCCATTCCTTCAGCAGATCCTGATCCGTTGTTGCAAGGTCATTATATCCTCGCAGGACCGCTCTATCTGCACATACGGGGCAGACGGTTCCTTTGATACGAGATTTCACTAAGGATTTCCACTCATAACCGCAGGTTTTGCATTTCCACCAGACATTCTTTCTTGATTTCTCATTTACCATATCCGAAGTTAATGGAAGATTCTTGTCTGACCATTCTTCTGCAAGCTCAGGGTATCTGGTGGCAAAATCATTGAATCCTTTCAGTAATGTATATCCACTGCAATAGGGGCATTTACTACCGCCCGATCTGGTAGATATGAGGGCATACCATTCATTACCGCAATCCTTACACTTCCACCAAACCTTCCTGTTCGCAAAGGCCGTTACCTGCGTCGGTAATAGTGGTTTGTTTTTATCCGACCATTCTCTTGCAATAGAAGGGAAAAGCGTTTGTAGGTCATTGTAGCCCTCTAACACGAGGTTGTGAGAGCAATAGGGGCAACCGGTACCATTTATTGTTCTGCTTTTAACGCTTGCTTCCCATTCGTGTCCGAGTTTGCATTTCCATAACACCTTTTTATGAGATGCTACCGAAACCTGTGTCGCTTTCAATTTATTTTTCTGTGACCATTCTTGTGCCAGCTGTGGGCGTAAGGTCGCTAAATCATTTATACCTTCTACAACTCTTGCTCCCGAACATATCGGGCAACGCTCGCCGTTGGATCGAGCTTTAACACTTGCTTGCCATTCGTGGCCGCAATCGGCTTTCCACCACACCAGTTTATTTCAGCCATAAGTAATTTGATCCGGTGTCATTGGCAAGTTCTTTTCCGACCATTCCGATACAAGCTCTGGATGAACGCTCTGTAAACTGTTGCTCATAGCACATCCACTCCTTCCTCTCCGTTTATCCTAATTATATTGATAAACATCAGGTTGGTGTAGTTTGCGATTCTCTCCAAAAACTATGATAAAAGAAAGAAACTCCTGAAAAGCAACAACTTCTCAGGAGTTTCATTAAATACTAAAATATGCGATCTTTTTGCATCTGCATCATTTTCGGCACCATTTGGTGTAACTTTGGTGTATGATGTAAATTTTTATCCAATTTTCAAAATGAAGTACATCTCTCTTTTAGAGGGAAACGGTACATCAATACATCTTTGCACCAGCAGGGATATGCTCGTCCAGCTGAATCAGATTCAAGCCTTCCTGACCGTCCACTTCGTGGATAGCAGAAATCAACATACCACAGCTATCAATGCCCATCATCTTGCGAGGAGGCAGGTTGGTGATAGCAAGCAGAGTCTTGCCAACCAGATCCTCTGGCTCATAATAGTCGTGAATACCGCTTAAAATAACACGATCTACGCCACTTCCATCGTCCAAAACGAACTTTAAGAGCTTTTTGGACTTCTTCACAGCCTCGCATTCTTTGCACTTTACAGCACGGAAGTCGGATTTCTGGAAGGTTTCAAAGTCCACCATATCCTCAAACAAAGGCTCAACCTTTACCTTGGAGAGATCAAAGGAAGCCTCTGCGTTTTTCGGAGGAACAATGGAAGAAACAACTGCTGCCGGTGTACCATCTTCATTTTCGCTAACTGCTTCAGAAGCGGAATTGCTTACACCATTTTTCTTCTTTACATCATCCAGGGGTTTCATTGTGGGGAAGAGAATTACGTCTCTGATGCTGCTGCAGTTTGCAAGAAGCATAACGCAGCGGTCAATGCCTATACCAAGGCCGCCGGTGGGAGGCATACCGTATTCAAGAGCATTTATGAAGTCTTCATCCATCATACCGGCTTCATCGTCGCCGTTGGCGCGCATTTCTACCTGCTTGCGGAAACGCTGCTCCTGATCAATGGGGTCGTTAAGCTCGGAGAAAGCATTACCCATTTCGCTGCTGCAAATAAACAGCTCGAAACGCTCGGTGAGTCTGGGATCTGCAACGCTGCGCTTTGCAAGAGGAGATACATCAACAGGGTGCATGGTGATGAAGGTAGGCTGAGTCAGCTTCTCTTCAACCTTCTGGTCAAAGCACTCATAGAGAGCATTGCCCCATGTCTTTTCCTTCTTGCTCATATCAATTCCGGCTGCAACGGCAGCTTCAACAGCTTCCTTGTCGTCGCTGATTGCCATAAAGTCAATGCCGACATACTCCTTTACAGCCTCAGCCATAGTCATGCGGCGGAAGCCGGGAGCCAGAGAAATCTTCTGTCCCTGCCACTCAACATCATAGGTGCCGAGAATTTCCATGGCAGCACCGGAAAGCAGCTCCTCAAACAGATCCATCATATCGTTGAAGTCTGCGTAAGACTCATAAAGCTCAACGGATGTAAACTCAGGGTTGTGCTTGGTATCCATACCCTCGTTTCTGAATATACGGCCGATTTCGTAAACTCGCTCAATGCCGCCGACGATAAGACGCTTAAGGTTCAGCTCGGTAGCGATACGGAGATACATGTCAATATCCAGAGTATTATGGTGAGTAATGAAGGGTCTTGCAGTGGCACCGCCGGAAATGGTGTTAAGAACAGGGGTCTCAACCTCCATGTAGCCGCGATTATCAAGGAAACGGCGGACGTATCTTATGAACTTGGAACGAATTTCAAAGTTTCTACGGCTGTCATCGTTAACTATAAGGTCAACATATCTCTGTCTGTACTTAAGCTCGGTATTGGTCATACCGTGGAACTTCTCAGGCAGAGGACGGAGAGACTTGGAGAGAAGAGTTACCTTCTCAACATGAACGGAAATCTCTTCGGTTTTGGTCTTAAATACATAGCCGGTGACGCCTATAATATCACCGATGTCGTACTTTCTGAAATCCTTAAACTCCTGCTCGGAAACAGCGTCGGAGCGGATGTACAGCTGGAGCTGGCTCTTATCGTCCTTGATGTGGCAGAAAATGGCCTTGCCCATGCCGCGCTTGGACATGATACGTCCGGCAACAGAAACGGTTTTACCGTCAAATGCGTCATAGTCATTCTTTATATCCAGAGACCATGCGCTTCTTACAAACTTGGTCTGGTGGAAAGGATCTCTTCCTGCATCCTGCAAATCCTTCAGCTTATCGCGGCGAATCTGGAGGATTTCGGACAGCTCCTTGCCTTCCTCCGGGTTAAACTTATTTTCACTCATTCTATATCCCTCAAGCTCTCAAAAACTTACTTATTCTCAACAGCAACAATCTTGAATTTGAATGCGCCGGCAGGAGCGTTTATAGTTACTTCCTCGCCTGCTCTGTGTCCGCGGAGGCCCTGTCCGACAGGAGAGTCATCGGATATGCGGCCCTCTCTGGGGTTTGCTTCCTGAGAACCTACAATTTCATAGATCTCCTCCATATCATCGTCTATGTCGAGAACTTTAACAATGCTGCCCAGTGTAACAGTGTCTTTAGGTACATCTCCGGTGTTGTTATCAACAATTTCAGCATTCTCAATCAGAACTTTGATTTCAGCAATCTTGGAATACAGTTTGCCCTGCTCGGTTTTAGCTTCGTCGTACTCACTGTTTTCAGACAGGTCACCAAAGCTTCTTGCCTCTTTTATAAGCTCTGCAACCTCCTTTTCCTTAACGGTCTCAAGGTATACGAGTTCTTCTTTCAGAGAGTCCAAACGCTCCTGGCTCATTTTAAATCTGCTGGAATTAGACATAAGGCAGTTCTCCTTTTAAATTTATTGAATATTAGCAAAATATATTTAAAATCGGCACGATTGCCGGGTATTAGCTGAGAAGTTTAAGAGCAGCCATAAGCTGATCGTCTTTACTGGTACTCCGTGTGCCGTCCTGACCGCCGGTAGTACCCTCTGTGGTACCCACAGTGCTGGGATCGGCGTTATGAAGTATTACCTCAGGCACAACGCCGCCATGAAGGCAGATGTCATTGCCGTTGGGTGTAAGATAGCTCTTTGTTGAAAGTCTTATTGCACTTCCGTCATGGAGCTCTATGGTTTCCTGAGTGCGGGTATTACCTGTTGTGCTTTCTCCCAGAAGGGTTGCCCACTGGTATTCTTTAAGAACAGCTGCGCAAACTTCAGCTTCTTTGTAGGTGTCGCCGTTTATAAGCACCACCATAGGCAGCTGAATACACATACCGTCAGAATCTGTAACGATTTCATTTCCCTGCTTATCAATTTCGGAGAAAAGTCTGCCTTTGGGCAGCAGATAATCCAGAAATACAGCAAGCTCCTCGGTAAGTCCGCCGGGATTACCGCGCAGGTCAATAACAAGTGCGGTAGCACCCTGACCCAGAAGGTCTTCAATCGCAATAACGGCAGCTTTGCCGCTTCCTGCTTCAAAGTCTTTTATCTGAACATAGCCGGCACCTGTTTTTTCCATTCTGGATTTAACACTGGTTCTCACCATTCCGGTGCAGTCTACTTCAACAGAATAGGCGCCGTCTGAAATTTCAAGCACGAATTTTCCGTCCATTTTGGAGCGGATGAGGGTTCTGGCTTCATCGGCAGAGTAGTAGCTCAGCTTTTCTCCGTCAACAGCAGTAATAACAGCGCCTACCTGAAGGCCGTTTTTAACTGCCGGGCTTTCGGGATCAATGGACATGACCTGATAGCCGCCGGTCTTTTCGTCTCTCATCAGAGTCATACCTATATCAGCATAGTCGTTTGTGGAATACAGATTATAGGTTCTGTATTCGCCCTCGGACATAAATTTGCTCCACTGGTCGCCCAGACCTGAAATCATAGCTGCGGCAGCAGCATTGCCCATAGTCTTTCTGTCCACATGGTCTATGAAATTATCCTCGACTATATCTTTTATTTCGATATAGCGCATAGCTTCATCAAAGTCCTCTTTGCCGCCCACCTTGTTAAGCATTGTTTTGTAGGTGAATGCGTAGGCACCGAAGCCTATAAGGATGAACAGCGGCAGAACAAATTTCAGTTTGAAGCTAATATTGAATATAGCAGAAAAAAAGTTCCCTATATTCGCCAAAATATTTCTGAAAAAATTACCCAAAGTCTTCCTCCTCATAGCATGGCTGCGCCGGACAGCCCAAAAAAGCTGTCCGGCAGTCAGCTGACGCTAATACCTAACTAAATTTCTCTGCTCAGGCATCCGGAGAGTAACTCAGACCTGAGAAGAATTGAGACGGATCAATGGCACCTCCGCCGGAGCGTATCTCAAAGTGGAGATGAGGGCCGGTAGAAAAGCCGGTAGAACCAACATATCCGATTACGCTTCCCTGTGATACAGTCTGTCCCTCGCTAACAGCGACAGAAGACATGTGTCCGTAAACAGTTATATATCCGTTGCCGTGGTCTATTATTACGTGAGTGCCGTAGCCGTTACCGGTATCACCGGCAGTAATAACTGTGCCACCGTCGGATGCAATAATCTGAGCTCCCATCTGTGCGCCGATATCGAGACCCCAGTGTCTCTTAACTTTGCCTGTTATAGGATGTACGCGCTCTCCAAAACCGCTTGTGATGTAAGTGCAGGACGGAGTGGGCCATATGAATGAACCATTTCCGCTGACGGCTCCACCGCCACCGCCACCGCCTCCGCCTTGAGACTGCTGCTGTGCCTGCTGTTGAGCAAGTTTCTCAGCTTCCTGACGTTTGCGTTCTTCCTCACGCTCTTTTTCGAGCTGGGCAACGAGTTTATTTATTTCTTCGTTTGCCTGATCCTCTATTGCAGAAATCTCATCTATTTCAGTCTGATGATTTTCTATATCATCTTCCAGATTTTTGAGCAGGTTCATTGCTTCCTGAATGTCTTTTTCAAGCTCGGCCTGCTCCTCTTTAAGTTCGGCCTGCTTTGCCTCAACATCGGCCTTGAAGCTTTCATACTCGGCCTTTACGGCTTCTGTATTTTTTCTCGCTTCAATGTAAGTATCCTCAAGCTCACGGTCGCTTTCCATAATTTCGCCTATATCGTCAACGACGGTCAGCAGCTCACCAAGACTGGTGGCATTTAAAATAAGAGCAAGAAAACCATGGTTTCCGTTTTCCTCCATTGCTCTGACACGTTCACGATAGCGCTCAAGCTGTTCATTTTCAATCTTCAGAGCATCTTTGAGCTTTTCACCCTCTGCGGCAATCATCTCGTCATAAAGAGCGATTTCCTCTGCATTCAGCTCCATCTGCTCAATGGTGTACATGTTGCGTTCATCCATGGCCCGCTTTTGTTCAAGCAAGCTTGAATGTTCGCCTTCAAGTTCGTCTACAACAGCCTGTTTTGCCTGTCTCTGCTCTCTTATCTCATTTCTCTGGGCTTTGAGAGCATCTATCTCCTTTTGTGTCACGGCAAAGGCCGATGTATCGGGGAACATGGTGAAAACCATGACCAGAGACATAAGAAAGACAAGCACTCTGTTTATTTTTCTTTTTATCATATCTTTATACCTAATTTGATTTGCCGATCAGCAGTTCCAGTGGGGGCAGCCGGGGAAATAGCCCTCAGGATCAACACGCGAGCCGTTAACTATAACCTCGAAATGGCAGTGAGTACCGGTTGCAATACCGGTTGCACCTAAAAAGCCTATTGTGGTACCCGCTGAAACATACTGGCCCTGACTTACTGCTATACCTGACATATGGGCATACAGAGTTTGGGTGTAGTTGCCGTGGTCAATAATAACGTAGTTACCGTAGCCGCCATTGCTGCCGGCAGTAATAACCGTACCGTTGCCTGCCGCGACAATAGGTCCGCCGTCATTTCCGTAGCCGTCAATATCTATACCGCTGTGGAATTTAATTTCTCCGGATATAGGATGAACTCTGTTTCCGAAGCGGCTGGTTATTGTATTGCCGCTGGGAACGGGCCAAGTTGTAAGGCCGGAGCCTGAAACATCACCGCCGCCGTTTCCGCCTGTATCTCCGCCGCCGTCAACAGCTCCCCCGTCGGTAGTACCTCCGTCGGCTGCGCCGCTGTCGCCGCTTTCAGGCCGGCTGTGGTCAGGCTGAGGCTTCTGTGTTTCGGCTTCCTGACGCTTCTGCTCATTATAAGCTCCTATCATATCGAGAACCGATGCCATTGCGGAAGTCTCGGCCGCCTCTGTGGCTTTGTACTCCTCAATAGCTGCATTTATCTCATCTTCAAGCTCATCAAGTCTTGCAAGTGAGTCTTCTATTTCTTTTTCCAGAGCCGCCTGCTCATCCTTTAACTCAGCCTGCTTTTTATCGACCTCCGCCTTTTCAGCCTCATACTCGGCCTTTATTGTTTCAGTCTCCTCGCGGGCATCTGCATATTTTTCTTCAAGGTCTCTGTCGCTTTCCATGATGCTGCCCATGTCGTCAAGGGCAGTCAGAAATTCGCTGAAGTTTTTAGAGTTCATAACAAGGCTCAGAATGTTAAAGCTGCCGTTTTCCTCCATTGCCCTTACACGGGTTCTGTAACGCTGCAGCTGCTTTTCCTCTCTGGTTCTTGCCTCTTCTACTTCTTCGGCCTTGTCTTTGATGATTTCCTCATAAATGCTTATTTCTTCTGCAACCAGACTCAGCTGCTCATTTGCGTACTTATTTTCCGCGTCAAGAGCAATCTTCTGCTCCAGAACGCCTGCCTGTTCTTCCTTGAGCTTGTCGATACGGGACTTTGCATCCTGTACTTTACCGGAAAGCTCATTTTTCTTCGCCTGTATACGGTCAATATCACTCTGGGTGATAGCGTGGGCAGTGGCCGGCATAATACTGGCAGCCAGCGTGAAAACCATAAGCAGTGTCAGAATTATTGCGATAATGGATGTGGTTTTTTTACTGTTCATATTAGTCTCCGATTTCCTGTTAAGGATTAATGGGGGAATTATACCTTCAGATAGTTTCTTATTGCGTTTACACCGCCGAACACGCCGACAAGAATACCTGTACCAAGATAGCAGACAAGAACAGGTACTGCAACTTCAGTGAAAGGTACAACTTTTATAAAGCTTCCTGCAACAGTGCTGATGATCTTTCCGGTAAGCAGTTCATATACTCCCCACTCTGCGAGGAATGCAAGACATCCGCCCATAAGTCCGAGAATCAGGCCTTCCACCACAAAGGGCAGGCGGATAAATCCGTTATTTGCACCCACCATCTTCATAATGGCGATTTCCTCTCGTCGGTTGAAGGTTGCAAGCTTAATTGTGTTGGACATTATAAACACCGACACGAACACAAGCATTATTATAAGTACCAGAGAAACTATGCTGACAACATTTCTTATTGTAACGAAAATGTCCGCATACTCTATGTGCGCTCTCACCTTTACAATACCGTCAACCTGCTTTAAAGCCACTGTTGTATCAGCCATGAGGGCAATATCGGTAAGGTGAATAACATAGCGGTGACGGAAAACAGTCTTATCGATGCCTTCCATAACATAGCTGTCGTAATTATCAAAGAAGTTGTCCATTGCAGCTTCTCTCGAAACAAACTCCGCAGACTCAACGTTTTCCACTGCTGTTATTTTCTCTTGCAGAGCCATTGCCTCTTTGTCTGAGAGGTTTTCGTCAACGAAAGCTGCAACTTCATTCTGGTCCTCAAGGTCTTTAATCAGTGCGTCAATGTTGACAGACAAAAGAGACACGCTGCCCATAATTATAAGGCAGGCCATAATGATTGTAACTGAGGCAAAGGACATAAATCCGTGTTTTCCGATGTTGCGGAAGCCTTCGCCTATAAGATATCCTCCTCTGTTAAATTTCATAGCTGTAATACCCATCCATTCCGTCACTGATAACGTGGCCGTCCTCAATAGTGATGACGCGCTTAGAAAAGGCGTTTACCAGTTCCTTCTCATGGGTAACTACAAGAATGGTAGTTCCCATCTCGTTAATCTTCTCAAACAGGAGCATAAGCTCAAGACTGCGGACAGGGTCAAGGTTACCTGTGGGCTCGTCCGCAACTATCATGCGGGGGCTGTTGACAAGAGCTCTCGCAATAGCCACTCTCTGCTGTTCACCACCGGAAAGCTCATTGGGAAGTCTCTTTTCTCTTCCCTCAAGTCCGACCAGCTCAAGAACGTAGGGTACACGCTTGCTGATTTCCTTGTTTGAAGCGCCTACAACACGCATGGCGAAAGCCACGTTATCATAGACAGACATGTTTTCAATAAGCCGGTAGTCCTGGAATATGACGCCCAGAGTTCTTCTCATCTTAGGGAGCTTTCTTCTTTTGATTTTCATCATGTCAAAATCGTTGACCGTTATTTCACCGGAATTGGCATGAATTTCTCCAGTTATGAGTTTCATGATAGTGGTCTTTCCGGAACCGGAAGGGCCAACCAGAAAAACGAACTCGCCTTCGTCAATACTAAGGTCTACTCCGTCAACGGCCACAGTGCCGCTGCTGTCGTAAACCTTGGTCACATTGTTCATTCGAACCATAGTTAATTTTTCCTCCAACTTAAACTTGGATTTTTATCTTTGTACTATATATAAAGTATCTTTTAGCCCCTTAGTATTTATTAGTGTTATTATTCAGGGAGTCAAGATACATTTTCACCATCATGGCAACCTTGAAAACGATAGCATGATCAAACTCTCTCAGGTCAAGACCTGTAATCTTCTTGATTTTTTCAAGTCTGTAAACCAGAGTATTTCTATGAACATAGAGCTTACGTGAAGTCTCGGACACGTTAAGGTTATTTTCAAAGAACTTGTTAATGGTCTCGAGAGTATCCTCATCCAGAGTCTCAATGGGGTTTTTCTTGAATACCTCATTTAAGAACATCTCGCACAGAGTGGTGGGCAGCTGATAAATAATTCTGCCAAGTCCCAGAGTCTCATAGTTAATGATAGTCTTTTCGCTCTCAAATACACGGCCGACATCTATTGCAACCTGAGCCTCTTTGTATCTGTCTGCAAGCTCCCGCAGGTGCAGCGCATCGGTGGAAATACCGATAACACAGTGAATTCCCAGTTCCTCCTGAAGCAGGTCCTCAATGCTGTGGGCGATTTTGGAAACTTCCTCAGGGCAGTTGGGAGAGCTGAGAACCTTTACGACCACAACATCGGTTTCATTGATGTTGAGGACGAAGTCCTTCTGCTTATCCGGGAAAAGGCGCTGAATAGCTTCAACCGCAGCAACATCCGGATTATCCATCTGGCGCACCAGGAAAACACATCTGGGGTCATCGGTTACGAAATGAAGTTCTTTAGCTCTTACATATACATCGCCGGGGAGAATATTATCGGAAATAATATTCTTCACGAAAGCAGCCTTATTGTGCTTTTCCTCGTAATTGCTCTTTGCTTCGTTGAAAGAAACGGCTGCAACAGCGCAAATGGTTCTGGCAACAGGATCATTGCCGTCAACAAATGCCGCATAATCGAACTTTGAATCGCTGGACATAAGGGGGCTGTAAGTTCTGAGCCCCGTAGTTACAACATGCTCGTTAGAGTCAAAATCATATACATGAAAATCATCGAGTCTGGAACCTATCATGGCAAGTTCGGAGCTTGCCACTACAAAGCCCTGCTCGTCCACCACGCCAATTGTCCTGTCAACGGCATCTTTCATTTGAATAATCACATTCTGGAAAATCCTGCTGGACATAAAAACGCCTCCTATGAGCGGCAGTTAAGCTTAATTTACAGCTATTATGGCAAAATGCCATACCTCCGCAATTCTCTTTCTACATAATAAACCAATTTTATGTGATTTTCAATAGAAAAAACGAGCTTTATTTGTGAACTTTTTTAGTTTTGTGTCATTTACGTCTAATTTTTCGTTCAAAGTGCATGTAAATTTGATTATTTTTCGCTTATTCCGGGCTGAACACCTTGCACAAATCATTTTCGTCAAGCTCTCTGTAACCGCCTTCTTCAAGGTTTTCGTCAAGTTTGAGAGCGCCTATTGAAAGGCGTCTTAAAACAGTAACGGGCTTTCCGCAGGAGGCAAGCATACGGCGCACCTGATGGTATTTCCCCTCGGTCAGCACCACCTCGCAGCGGTTTTCTCCAAGTCTCACAAGCTCTGCCGGTCTGCATTTAAGGCCGTCCCGAAGTTCAATACCGTTTTTAAAGGCTTTTTCGTCTGCTTCTGTGGGTTCGCCCTCCACCTCTGCATAATATCTTTTTTGTACAGAAAATTTAGGCGAAATCACCCGATGTGCAAAATCTCCGTCATTTGTCAGCAAAAGCAGACCGCTTGTGTCCTTATCCAGCCTGCCCACAGGGAAAAGATCCATGCGGCGCATTTCCGGGCTTAAAAGGTCAAGGACTGTTTTCTGGTTTTTATCCTCGGTAGCCGTAACCACCCCGCAGGGCTTATCTATCATAAAGTAACGGTATTTTGAATAAGATATAATGTCACCGTCAAGGCTTACACGGTTTACGTCGCTGTAAATCTTGGTTTCGGGTTTTGTTACGGCCTTTCCGTCAACACCGACCCGGCCCTGTCTTATAATGTTTCTAAGCTCTTTTCTTGACGCTACGCCCTGATCAGCCAGAAATTTATCCAGTCTCATAAGTGTCATTATTCTTTTCCTCCTTTCCGAATTTTTTTATTATAACATACTTCGCTCCGATTTTGAATAGCCTATATCTGAGGTGATTGCTATGATTCAAAAAGAACACGTATTTAGCAAAAAGAAGGCTCTGCTGCTGGTAGTAATCTGTGCGGCAGTTCTGCTGGTACTGTTTTTCATCCGCTGGCACGGTGAAAAATCCGATAGTTTAATGACGACAGACGGCCGTGTAAAGTTCCTCACTTCTTTAGGCTGGGAGGTTGATAACGCCTCAGAAGAGGGAAAAACCGTCATAATTCCCGAAAAGTTGGAGGGCGTTATGGAGGAATATAACAAAATGCAGGTGGAGCAGGGCATGGATTTAAGCACTCATTGCGGTGAAAAGTGCCAGCAGTACACATATGTGCTCAAAAATTACCCATCTGACAAGGATAATGTTTTCCTCAGCATTTACGTTCTGGACGGCAAGCTTATCGCCGGAGATATACATACAAATTCCGTAAACGGCTTTATGGTTGGCATTATGCCCTCAGAAAGTGCTCAGAAATGAATTGTTTTACACGGCGTCGGCTGGAGCCTGCGCCGTATTTTTTTGCAGAGCCGAACTTGGTGGCTGTGTATAACAAAAGCGGTCGGATTTATTTCCGGCCGCTTTTTAATATTTACTTTTCGCCATTGCGTCTGCGGATATAATCTGCAATCATTTCCGCCGCGGCTTCTTTGCCTATGGAGGAATCAAGGCAGAGATCATAGTTATCAAAGCTCTGCCATTCATTGCCGGAGGTGTTGCGGTAGTAATTTGCTCTGGACTCGTCAGAGCGCATCATGTGCAGGCGGGCTTCTTCGTATGAATCGCCGTACATTTTCTGAATGTTGCCTATGCGAACCTCTTCGGGAGCATATATAAACACACGCACAAGGTTTGAATAATTTCTCAGCACATGGTTTGCGGCTCTGCCTACAATAATACATGCTCCTGCATCGGCAATCTTTCTGATTACCTTTTCCTGTGCGATAATCCCCTGCCGGCCCACGTTAGTGCTGAGATATATCTGGTGGAACACCTCAGAGGGTTCATCGTAATCCTCCGATATAAATTCCTTTGCCATTCCGCTTTCCTTAGCCACAATAGCAGTAAGCTCCTTGCAGTAGAATGGCACATTTAGCTTCCGTGCAACAAGCTCTCCTATCTGCTTTCCGCAGGAGCCGTGCTGTCGGGCGATTGTGACAACAGTACCGGGGCAGGTTTCGGAAATTGCTATGTGCTTTTCTTCCTGCTTCTCGGTCGTATTAAGCTTTTTGAAGAACTTTATCGTAAGAACTGTAATTACCGCGCCTGCAATAAAGTCTGCTAAAGGCGCTGCAAGCAGTATGCCGTAAATACCGGTTCCCGCCGCTCTCGCTTCCAGTACATTACAGAGAATAAGCGTCAGCGTTACAAAGCACACCATATCACGGTTTACGGAGGAAATCATGGCATGAACCGCTTTTCCGATCGACTGGAAGAAGATAGATGATATTTTTATAAAGCAGCTTACAAATGTAAGGCTGAGAGAAATACGGAAGCTCTTTACTGCAAAATCCATATACAGCTCGTTCTGTGTTCCGAATATTCCTATTACAAACTCAGGCCAGATTTCAAATATAAGGGTAAATAAGATGCCGGCTCCCAAAGTGGTGAGCAGTATCATAAAGTAGGTCTTTTTTACCCTGTCCATTTTCCCCGCGCCGTAGTTATAGCCCAGAATGGGCTGACCGCCTAAGGCTATACCGACAGCTATGTTGCTGACTACTGTGTAAACCTTGGTCTGGATGCTGTAAACGGAAATAGGAATATCACTTCCGTATACGGACAGTGCACCGTATTTATATAATGTAACATTACTTAAAAGAGTCATTGCAACCAGTGAAATCTGAATTATAAAGGTAGAACCGCCCATAATTATCAGGTTTATCAGCATGGCAGTGTTTATTCTAAAGCTCTTTTTGGTAAGCTTAAAGCTTTTGGGCTTAAAGAAATAAACAAAGCAGATTATAAATGAAACCGTCTGTCCGGTAGCTGTTGCAATAGCAGCGCCCTTTATTCCCCAGTCAAGGAGGAAAATACATATAGGGTCAAGAATGATATTCAGCACTGCGCCGGAGCACATGGCTACCATTGAATATGCAGGGCTGCCGTCTGCCCGAATCATACTGTTCATAACGTTGAACATCAGGTATACAGGGAAAAACAGTGCAATAATTCTGAAATAGTCACAGGCCATTTGAAGGGTTGCACTGGATGCACCGAAAAGCTTCATAAGAGGCTCGCAGAATATAAGGCATATTACGGAAAGCACAACGCTTATAATCATTGTACTTGTTAAGCCTGTACCCACACACTTATGTGCGCTTTCGCTGTCCTGTCGTCCGGAGCATATGCTGAGATATGCAGCCGCACCGTCACCTACACACCATGCAAAAGCATTTGCAACGCATATTATAGGAAAAGAAATTCCGGTAGCGGCATTTCCCAGATAACCCAGTCTGCTGTTTCCGATGAATATCTGGTCTACAATATTATAAAGTGCACCGATTAAAAGCCCTATTACACACGGAACTGAAAATTTGAGCAGCAGCTTTGAAATCGGCTGTTCACCCAGAATTCTGTTTTCGTCCATTGAATTCCCTCCCATAAAATAAAATCCGCAAACATTTTACAGATAAAAACGCCTGATGCGTCATCTTATAGTAAAACTATTTGCGGTAGCTTGTAGAAACGTTCACCCGATTGTGAACTTATATAAGAAAATTTGCAACAGCGTCTAGTAAATCACAAATTACCATGTTTGTCAACACCAACTTTATATAAAAAACAGTACAGAAGCATAAAGCTTCTGTACTGTTCTTATTGTTTAAATTAAATCGGAAATCAGCCCTTGAGAGCCTCAGCAGTAGCAACAGCAACTGCAACAGTTGCGCCGACCATGGGGTTATTGCCCATACCCAGGAAGCCCATCATCTCAACGTGAGCAGGAACGGAAGATGAACCTGCAAACTGAGCATCGGAGTGCATACGGCCCATGGTATCGGTCATGCCGTAAGAAGCAGGGCCTGCTGCCATGTTGTCGGGGTGAAGAGTACGGCCTGTACCGCCGCCGGAAGCAACAGAGAAGTATTTCTTACCCTGCTCGATGCATTCCTTCTTGTAAGTACCTGCGACTGGGTGCTGGAAACGGGTGGGGTTGGTGGAGTTACCGGTGATGGAAACGTCAACGCGCTCATGGTGCATGATAGCAACACCTTCGCGGACATCATCACAGCCGTAGCAGCGAACCTCAGCGCGCTCACCGTCGGAGTAAGGAATCTCACGAACGATCTTCAGCTCGCTGGTGTAGTAGTTGAACTCGGTCTGTACATAGGTAAAGCCGTTAATACGGGAAATGATCTGAGCAGCGTCCTTGCCGAGACCGTTAAGGATAACGCGCAGGGGCTTTTTACGTGCCTTGTTGGCGTTCTTAACGATACCGATAGCGCCTTCAGCAGCTGCGAAGGACTCGTGGCCTGCAAGGAATGCAAAGCACTCGGTCTCCTCGGAAAGAAGCATTGCACCCAGGTTACCGTGGCCAAGACCGACCTTACGGTCGTCAGCTACAGAACCGTCCAGGCAGAAGCTCTGGAGGCCTTCGCCGATCTTCTTTGCAGCCTCAGCTGCGGTCTTAACGCCTGACTTTATTGCGATAGCAGCACCAACGCAGTAAGCCCAGCGAACGTTCTCAAAGCAGATTGGCTGAATACCGGCTGCGATTTCGTAAGGGTCAAATCCCTTAGCTTTGCAGATTTCTCTGCACTCTTCAACGGAGGAAATGCCGTACTGAGCAAGAACACCGTTTATTTTGTCGATTCTTCTCTCGTAGTTTTCAAACAGAGCCATTGTATGATCCTCCTTCTATTATTCCTGGCGGGGGTCAACATACTTGACCGCATTGTCAAACTGACCGTAGTGGCCGGTTGCCTTGGTGACAGCCTCGTTTGCATCCATACCCTTCTTGATGAAGTCCATCATCTTTCCGATGCTTACAAACTCATATCCGATAATTTCGCTCTGAGCATTAAGAGCAAGCTTGGTGATGTAGCCTTCAGTGAGCTCCAGATATCTGGGTCCCTTTTCCTTGGTAGCAAAGGTGGTACCGATCTGAGAGCGGAGGCCCTTGCCAAGGTCTTCAAGTGAAGCACCGACTGCAAGACCGCCTTCTGAGAAAGCAGACTGGGAACGGCCGTAAACTATCTGCAGGAAGAGTTCACGCATAGCAGTATTGATGGCATCGCAGACAAGGTCGGTGTTGAGAGCCTCAAGGAGGGTCTTACCGATAAGGATTTCGGAAGCCATAGCGGCGGAGTGGGTCATGCCGGAGCAGCCCAGAGTCTCAACGAGAGCTTCCTCGATGATACCGTCCTTAACGTTCAGTGTCAGCTTGCAGGCGCCCTGCTGAGGAGCGCACCAGCCAACGCCGTGGGTAAAGCCGGAAATGTCCTTCAGTTCCTTAACCTTAACCCATTTGCCTTCTTCGGGAATGGGTGCGGGGCCATGGTATGCGCCTTTGGCTATGGGGCACATATTCTGTACTTCTGTGGTGTAGATCATAGCGATTTCCCTTCTATAATTAATAATTTAGAATAACATATATGTAAGGGGGAAATTCTTCCCCCTTATATACTCAGTGGAGCAGATTTTCTCCTGTCATTTCTTCGGGCTTGGAAAGACCCATCACATGCAGTATGGTAGGAGCAATATCTGCCAGTCTGCCGTCGGAGAGCTTCGCGTCCTTAATGCTTACACAGAAAGGAACAAGGTTTGTAGTATGAGCAGTATTTACTTTACCGCTTTCGTCGAACATGCAGTCGGCATTGCCGTGGTCGGCAGTGACAAGCAGAACAGTGTCAGAGTGCTTTTCAACTTCATCTATAATTCTGCCCATACACTTGTCGACGGTCTCAACAGCGGTGACAGCAGCATCCATAATGCCGGTGTGACCGACCATATCGCAGTTTGCAAAGTTGCAGACAACAAGCTCGTACTTTTCAGATGCGATAGCCTCAACAACCTTATCGCAAACCTTTTCAGCGCTCATTGCAGGAACAAGGTCATAGGTAGCGTACTCTTTGGGAGAAGGCACAAGGCAGCGCTCTTCGCCCTCAGCCTGTTTTTCAACGCCGCCGTTGAAGAAGAAGGTAACGTGAGCGTACTTTTCAGTCTCAGCAACTCTGAACTGCTTTAATCCCTTAGCACTTACATAATCGCCCAGAGTGTTCTGTATTTCCTCAGGAGGATATGCAATGGGCAGAGGCAGAGTCTCATCGTACTGAGCTGTGCAGACATAAGAGAGAGGATAGACAGTCTTTTCGCGCTTGAAGCCGTCGAAATCAGCCAAGTTCAAAGCCCATGTCATTTCTCTTGCTCTGTCGGGGCGGAAGTTCATGAAGATGACACTGTCGCCCTGATTGATAACGCCCTCGGGGCATACCACAACAGGCTTCAGGAATTCGTCTGTAACGCCATGAGCATAGCTCTCCTCAACAGCGTGAACTGCATCGGAGTCCATAACGCCCTTGCCGCAGACAACAGCATTATAGCCCTCCTCAACACGGTCCCAGCGCTTGTCTCTGTCCATGCCGTAGAAACGTCCCTGGAGAGTGGCAATTTTTGCATTACCCAGTTCATCACACTTGTTCTGGAGCTGCTTTACAAAGCCTGCGCCGCTCTCGGGAGCAACGTCGCGTCCGTCAAGGAAACAGTGAACAAATACCTTTTTAACGTCTCTCTGCTTTGCCATATCCAGAATACCGAGGATATGGTTCAGGTGGCTGTGAACGCCGCCGGTAGAGAGAAGGCCCATGATGTGGAGGGCTTTGCCGTTTTTCTTGGCGTCCTCCATGGCCTTTATATAAACTTCATTTTTGAAGAAGTCTCCGTTTTCAATATCTCTGCTTATTTTAGGCAGTATCTGGAAAACAACACGGCCTGCACCGATGTTGGTGTGGCCAACCTCGGAGTTACCCATCTGTCCCTCAGGCAGACCTACATCCATACCGGATGCAGACAGCTTTGAGCAGGGATAATCAGAGAAGAGCTTATCAAGGTTAGGCTTTTTGGCCTGAGCAATGGCATTACCCGCAGTGGGAGCTGCCAGACCGTAGCCGTCCATAATAATAAGAATTGCTTTTTTAGTCATTTTCAGCACTCCTGATTGCTTGCTTCAATGATTTTTGCAAAGTCAGCAGGCTTGAGGGAGGCGCCACCTATAAGGCCGCCGTCGATGTCGGGCTGAGCCAGAAGCTCTTCGGCGTTCTTAGCGTTCATGCTGCCGCCGTAAAGAATGCTGATAGCTCTTGCAGGACGTGCGCCGTAGATCTTACGGATAACTGCACGGATACCTTCGCAGACCTCCTGCGCCTGCTCAGCGGTAGCGGTCTTACCGGTTCCGATAGCCCAAATGGGTTCGTATGCAATAATGCAGCGGCGAAGCTTGGTAGCGTCGATGCCGGACAGAGCGGTCTTTACCTGATATGCAACATACTCCATGGTAAGCTCCATCTCGCGCTGCTCAAGGCTCTCGCCAACGCAGATGATAGGAATAATACCCTTCTCAAGCAGTGCCTTTGCCTTGGTGTTTACCTGAATGTCAGTCTCCCCGTGGTACTGGCGGCGCTCGGAGTGGCCTACAATGCAGTACTTTGCGCCAACATCAGAGAGCTGGTCGGCGGAAATTTCACCTGTGTATGCACCCTTTTCGTGCATGGAAACATCCTGAGCACCTGCTGCAGCCTTGCAGTCCTTGCCGGCCTTGATCATAGCGGGAACCATGATTGCGGGAGTGCAGAGAACTACGTCGCAGTTTCTGTTTTTGGGCATATTTGCCTTCAGTTCTTCCATGAAGGGCTTAATGCCGGAGTTGAGCATGTTCATCTTCCAGTTTCCGGCAATAACGGTCTTACGGTATTTTCTGTTCATTTATATTCTCCGTTTCTTGATTATTGGGAGCGGATTGACCGCTCCCCTGTTAAATTGATATTTGATTATTTATCCAGCAGGCATGCAACGCCGGGCAGCTCCTTGCCTTCAAGGAACTCCAGAGATGCGCCGCCGCCGGTGGAAATGTGGGTAATCTTGTCGGCAAAGCCCAGCTTCTCAACAGCGGAAGCAGAGTCACCGCCGCCTACGATAGTAACAGCGCCGGACTCAGCCAAAGCCTTAGCCATAGCCTTGGTACCGCCTGCAAACTTATCGAACTCGAATACGCCCATAGGTCCGTTCCAAACGATGGTACCGGCACCGTGTACTGCTTCAGCAAAAGCTTCTGCGGTTTTGGGGCCGATGTCCATACCCATAAGGTCTGCGGGAATATCTCCCTCAACGAGAATGGGCTCTGCGTCAGCGGAGAACTCCTTAGCGCAGTAGTTGTCAACAGGAAGCATGAACTTAACGCCCTTCTCCTCTGCCTTCTTTATCATGTCCTTGGCGTAATCGATACGGTCAGCCTCAAGGAGAGAGGTGCCTATTTCATAGCCCTGAGCCTTCTTGAAGGTGTAGGCCATGCCGCCGCCGATGATAATGGTGTCTGCTTTTTCAAGCAGGTTATTTATAACATTGATCTTATCGGAAACCTTTGCGCCGCCCAAAACTGCAACGAAGGGACGCTTGGGATCGTCAAGAGCCTTGCCCATAACAGAAAGCTCCTTTGCAACCAGCAGGCCGGAGTATGCAGGCAGGTATGCTGCAACGCCTGCGGTGGAAGCGTGAGCTCTGTGTACAGTACCGAAAGCATCGGAAACAAAGATCTCAGCCATGGAAGCCAGCTCTTTTGCAAAGTCAGCGCCGTTTTTCTCCTCGCGGATATCGAAGCGCAGGTTTTCAAGCAGCATGATTTCACCGGGCTTTAATGCTGCGGCTTTAGCCTTTGCATCCTCACCGATGATGTCTTTGGCAAAAATAACCTCATGATCCAGCAGCTCGGAAAGTCTCTTTGCTACGGGAGCCAGAGTGAGCTTTTCCTTCCATTCGCCTTTGGGCTTGCCAAGGTGAGAGCAGGCAATGACAGCAGCGCCGTTATCGAGCAGATATTTAATTGTAGGGATTGCAGCAACAATACGCTTGTTGCTGGTGATTTCTCCGGTCTCTTTATCCTGAGGAACGTTGAAATCGCAGCGGAGCAGAACTTTTTTACCCTTTACGTCAACATCGTAAACAGTCTGTTTGTTGTAATTCATAGTATATCCTCCTAAAAAATCTTTTAAGTTTGTGCCATAGAGCCCTCATCCAGAAGCCCGGGGAAATTCTGCTGGCGGAGAGCATCGTATGCTAATATAGCTACGGAGTTTGAGAGATTCAAGCTCCGGGCATCACTTATCATAGGGATTCTTATACATCTGTCCCTGTATTTTTCCCTCAGCCATTCGGGAAGGCCCGCAGTTTCCTTGCCGAACATGAGCGTCACGTTATCACCGCTCATATCAACCTCCGAATAGGCCTTGGGAGCTTTGGTGGTGGCGAGGAAAAGGTTTTCGTCACCGTTTTTCTCGAAGTATTCGTCCAGATTTTCGTATACTCTTATATCAACCAGAAACCAGTAATCAAGGCCGCAGCGCTTCACTTTACTGTCTGAAATATCAAAGCCCAAAGGCTTTATCAGATGCAGCACGGCACCTGTACATGCGCAGGTTCTCGCTATGGCTCCGGTGTTAAAAGGTATCTCCGGTTCTACCAGAACTATATTTAACATTTTGTGCCTTTCCAATACTCCTGTATTTTCGTCATTTGACAGAAGTTTTGCAATGTCATTCTATTGTTTATCTACATTTTAGCACAAAAATTAGAAAAATCATGCACTTTTTTTGGTTTTTCACAAGTTCTTGCATAATAGACAAAACCGGTCTATAATCACATACGATATATGGGCATTTATTGGCATTTTGCATATGTCAATAAATTATCAAATTACTTTTCAGAGGTTTTATTTATGAATTATAAGTGCAGTGACTGTCCGAGAAACTGCGGTGCTTTAAGAGGTGAGAAAAGTGCAGGCGGAGTATGTGCAAGCCCGGCTGCGGCGCATGTTGTAAGGGCCGCTCCCCACTTCGGTGAGGAACCGTGTATAAGCGGCAGCAGAGGCTCCGGTGCAGTTTTCTTTTCCGGCTGCAATCTCCGCTGTGTTTTCTGTCAGAACAGAGAAATAAGCCGCTCTGCGGCAGGAAAAGAGCTGAGTGCAGCACAGCTGAGGGAACTTTTTCTCCGTCTGCGGGATGAGGGAGTTCACAATATAAATCTTGTAACTCCCAGTCATTATATAAGGGAGATAGCGAAAGCTCTGGACGGGCTGGAGCTTGGAATACCGGTTGTCTGGAACAGTTCGGGCTATGATAAGCCGGAGTCATTAAAAATGCTGGAAGGTCTTGTGCAGATATACATGCCGGATTTAAAGTATCTAAAGCAGGAGCCTGCCGCCAGATATTCGGCAGCCCCCGACTACCCTGCCGCTGCAGCGGCGGCAATAAAAGAAATGTACCGTCAGGTCGGGCCTTACCAGATGGATGAAGAGGGAATTTTAAAATCCGGTCTTTTAATCCGCCATCTTATTCTGCCCCAGCAGGAATTAAACACTATGGATGTTATAGATTTTGTGGCAGAGGAATTTCCCAAAGGCAGCGTTCTGTTTTCTCTCATGAGCCAGTATACCCCCATGCCGGGGCTTCAGAAATTTCCGGAGCTGCAAACAACGGTTGACGATGAAACCAGCCGCAATCTACGCTCATACATGCTTAAAATAGGCATAGAGGACGGCTACTGGCAGGACGGTGCCGCAGCAACCAATGAGATGATACCGGATTTTGACCTTACGGGAATTAAGGATCTATAAAGTATTGACAGTTTTGTAAAACGCTATTAAAATGATAAATAATGCCCTGCTCTATCTTAAAACATCATTTTATCAAGGAGAAAGATACATGAATTACAACGAAGTACACGATGCCGCCAAAGCTCAGGTCGGTCCCTACTGTAAGAACTGCCCCATATGCAACGGCCTTGCATGCGGCAACGCAATGCCCGGCCCCGGCTGCAAGTTCCCCGGCAATGCTGCCGCCAGAAACTACGCCAAATGGCAGGAAATCTGCGTAAGCATGGATACACTCTGCCCCAATTCAGACCCCGATGTCAGCTTTGAGCTTTTCGGCAGAAAATTCTCTGCTCCTATATTTGCCGCCCCTCTCGGTGCTGTTGATATGCACTACGGCTCCAAGTATAAGGATCAGGAGTACAACTCCATTCTTATTAAGGCAGCTTATGAATACGGCGTTCTGGCTCTCACCGGTGACGGCGTAAACCCCGACATTATGAAGTCCGCTGTTTCTGACATGAAGAAGTACGAGGGTGTTGGTATTCCCACTATTAAGCCCTGGAACAAAGAATTTGTTTTTGAGAAGCTGGACATTCTCAACGAGAGTGGTATATTTGCCGCTGCCATGGACGTTGACGGTGCAGGCCTCCCCTTCCTCAAAGCTATGAACCCCAATGCAGGCAGCAAGTCAGTGGACGAAATGAAGGAGATTATCTCCTACGCCAAAATGCCTTTCATGATAAAAGGTATAATGACTGTAAACGGCGCACTGAAGGCTGTTGAAGCCGGCGCAAAGGCTATCGTTGTTTCCAACCACGGCGGCCGCGTTCAGGGCGGCGTTCCCTCCACTGCTGAGGCTCTGCCCGCAATCGCAGACGCAGTTAAAGGCAAGGTTACCATTTTTGTTGACGGAGGCATCCGTTCCGGCGTTGATGTGTTCAGAGCTCTGGCTCTCGGTGCTGACGCTGTTCTTATCGGCCGTCCTATCCTCAACATGATCTACGGCGGCGGTGAAGAAGGCTTCAAGGTTTACATGGACAAGATCGTCGGTGAGCTTAAGTCCACCATGACTATGTGCGGTGCTGCTTCTCTTAAGGATATCGACAGAAGCAAGGTTTACCTCGGCTGATTGATTTTTCTGCATACAGATTTAAGCAAGCTATAAATAAATTCGGAAACGCATATTCTCAGGGGGATTGCTTATGAAAAAATTTCTGAAATTCTTTTTAGCAGCACTTTTCTTTGCAGAGCTGTTCATGATTATGGGCGGCGCGCATCTTGTTTATGACAGTACATACTATCTCTATAACGGTATAGTAGTGGCGCTCCTGATTTCCGTTCTGCTTTTCGTTCTGGACTCCATGTCTCAGAAAATCGAAAAGCTGGAAAAGAAAATTGAGATTTTGGAGAACAAAGATAACGCCGCGCAGACTGACGACAAATAAAAACAAAACTCCCGGTATTCATTTACCGGGAGTTTTTTCTACGCGTTTTTATATTATTATGTAAACTATTTTGTGTTAATTATATCAGGCAATTCTCACATGTACATCCTTTACATTGACGGAAACCACAATATCCTCATCGGTGGGGTTTTGAACTGACACGCCGATTTTAAACCATGCGCCTTTTTCAACGTCCATTTTAACTGCCATGCCGGGAGTCAGGTATGCAGGCTCATAGGCGTTTTCTTCCTTACATTCAACAGGGTGCAAAATTACTTCTGTGTCTCCCAGACCTTCTCCGGAAGTAATTGTTACCTGATTTTTAAAGGGAGAAATTTCTTCATCGGAAAATACAAATTTCTCAGTGCTTCCCGCCGGTATGGTTATATTAACCGGCACTTCGGCACTGCCGCAGCCTTGCAGAGAGAAAAGGCAAAGGCTTAAAATGATAAATAAAGCAAATTTTTTCATAAATCGCTCCTTAGCATTATGTAAATCGTATTATGTTAATCAGCTATAACTAAATCTCCGAAAAAGTCCGGTCTGTGAAAATCAGGCTCCGGCACATCCACGTCGTTCCACATGCCGAAGTGAGGCTTGGGCAAATCATCGCCGCAGCGGTAGAAATTGCACTTTATAACATCCCCCGCCTGAAAGTGTTCTTTTCCGTACAAGCTTTTAACTGTGGCAAGGGGCACGAAAATTTCAAGAGTCCAGAAATCTTCATGTACTTCTGCCTTAGCTTCCGGCATCATGTCAACTAATTCTCTGACGATCTGCCTGTTCTTTCTGCCGGTTCCGATTTTACAGTGGAGATTGCCGTTTGAGTTTGCCTCAAAATTTATGTAACGGTCGTCATGCTCAGGATCGAAGTTTGCAAAAAACTCCATGCAGCTGTCAAAGTGCACCGCGTCATCAGGCTCATTATGCTTTGCGGCAGGCTCTTTTTCAAAGCTTTTCATTCTCACAAAAAAGCCTTTGTTTTCAATATATACGGCCTGTCCCTCAGTTTCGGGGCCCGGCTTTTCTGTCCACCGGAAGTGGAGACTGAACTTTTCTGCAAGTTCAATCTCCTCCGGAGCTGAGACTGTTTTCAGCTCATATTTCATTTAATTATTCCCTCAAAAATGTTCAGAATCACCTTAACTGCAGCATCCATGTCTTCAACGCAGATGTGCTCGTAAGGGCCGTGGAAGGAGTAGCCGCCGGTTCCCAGGTTGGGGCAGGGCAGACCCTTGGAGGAAAGGTTTGCGCCGTCGGTGCCGCCGCGGATAGGCTCGATGTGAGGCTCGATTCCTGCCTTTTCAATGGCAGTCTTTGCAAGCTCCACAACTTCCATGCGGTCTTTTATAAACTCAGCCATGTTGGAATACTGCTCCTTAATTGTCAGAACAGCAGTTCCCTCGCCGTACTTTTCGTTTATAAGCTTCTCAATGTGGCGCAGGCAGTTTTCTCTGGCCCTGAAGCTCTCCTTGTTGTGGTCACGGACAATGTACTTCAATACTGCCTTTTCAACGTTGCCCTGCATATCGGTCAGGTGGAAGAAGCCCTCGTAATTCTCGGTTCTGGAAGGAATGTCACCGGCGGGCAGCATGGAGTTAATCTCCATAGCAACAAGGCTTGCATTTATCATTACGTCTTTAGCAGAGCCGGGGTGAACGTTAAAGCCGTTAACCTCAAACTCAGCGCCGGAGGCATTGAAGGTCTCGTAAGCAAGCTCGTTAAGCTCGCCGCCGTCCATGGTGTATGCAAAATCTGCACCCAGTTTTTTAATATCCAGCAGGTCTGCGCCGTGGCCGATCTCCTCATCGGGAGTGAAGCAGACTGCTATTCTGCCGTGAGGCAGGTTCTTATTTATGATTTCCTCACATGCGGTGAGGATTTCGGCTACACCGGCCTTATCGTCTGCGCCGAGAAGAGTAGTTCCGTCGGTGCATATAAGGGTCTTTCCCTTCATCTCGGAAAGTTCGGGGAATTTATCAGGAGAAAGAAATCTTCCGCTTTCGCCCAGCTTAACTTCTCCTCCGTCATAGTTTTCAATGATCAGAGGATTTACGTTTTCACCTGAAAAATCAGGAGCAGTATCAATATGTGCAATAAGACCTACGCACTTCTTATCTTCCATTCCTGCGCTTGCAGGTACAAAGCCGTAAACATATGCGTGCTCATCTACCTCCACGCCCTCCATGCCCATGGCCTTCATTTCCTCCCAGAGCAGCTTGCTCAGGTCAAACTGACGCCGGGTGCTGGGAGTCTGCTGTCCTTCTTCGTCACTGGTGGTATAAACTTTTACATACTTTAAAAGTCTTTCGTATGCTCTCATAATATCTTCCTCCGTTTATTTGTAGATTATTGTATTTATAAACAGCCGTCCTTTTCTGGACATACCGCCGTTTTCACATATTTTTGCTTTGCCCGCTCCTTTAAGGGATATTATATCACCCTCGGCAATGGCTTTGTCGTTTTTAAGGCACTCCTCGTAATTAAGGCTAACATTTCCCGCCGCAAGCTGCTTTACGGCCTCCGTCCTTGAAATTCTGAAAAGACCGGTAAGCACAGCATCAAGCCGCGGGCTCATCACCGTAAAGCTCCGCTCCTCGGTTTTAATCTCCGGCAGAAGAAGTTCATTTATGGAAACCTCCTGCGCCTTAACTGCGTATCTGCCTGCTTTTTCAATCCCAAGCAGATGATTTAAAACCGTAGGCATACAGAATACATAGGCATCATTTCCCGAAAGTCTTATATCTCCCAGTCTTGACCTGTCAATTCCCATGCCCAGAAGTGCACCCATATAGTCTCTGTGTCCCGGAGAACCGAAAGGACAGGAAAGCTTTATGGCCCTAATGTATTCTGAAAAGTCCACATCCTCCGTCTCCATATAAAAGGGCAGAAAAAAAGCTTTCTTTCTCTCGCAGCTCTCGTGGCCGCCGAACATGCAGAGCTTTACATCGGCTCTGTTTTTAAAATGCTTTTCAGCCTTATAGCTCTCGGCGGGAGTTAAAAACACGCTGTCGGCAACAGAACTGTATTCTTCAGCCCTCTCCCCCAGCTCCTCCAGCCGCTTTATAAGTTCATCCTTTTCCATCCTTCACCTTCGTTTTGTGGGCGCTCTGATTGGTCTCTTGCAGCAGCTTTTCTATCTGCTCCTCTGTCCATTTAAGCTCTGCAATAAACTCCTTTGAGGAAGTTCGTAAAACACCTGAATGGAGAGCCGAAAGCCGTATCAGATTATCGCTTGTAATAACTCTCACCCTGTAATTTCTGCCTATTTCATAAGCAAGGCGCTCTATATAGGCATCCGCAGTCTCCCCGTCCTTAGTAAATGCCACGTGGATATTGTGAAATTCTTCCCTTGAGCCGGGATTTCCCGGAGTACGGAAACCATCGAACACCAATGCAAGCTCCGCTTTTGTATAGCCACAGTAGTTTGAAAGTATATTTTTAAGTCTGCTTCTGGCTAAATCCAGATTTTCCCCTGCAAGCTCCTTCAGCTCATCCCATGCGAAAATCAGGTTATAGCCGTCAACGATTATGTAGTTTTTCTTTTCTACCGCCGGTTTTACCATGGCGGGAGCTTCGTTTCTTATGGGGCTTTTATACTGTGGCCGTCTTATAGGGCCGAATTCCCGCTCCATTATTTCTTCAAGCTCTCTGTCGTCAATGCTCATCTGCCGCCGTGCTCTGAGCTTCTGAGGCCCCTGCTCTGCCTTTTCCGCAAGGCAGCTGTCAAGGTGCATATAGTCTTTCACCTTGTCCCATTTTACGTTAAATCCGGCACCATGGGCACAGAAAACGGAATCCGGCGTATTTTCAAGGTCGCTTTCCGGGTCGTAGCCTATCTGTTTTACGACCTCGTCCTGCTTCTTGCAGGGGAAATATCCTCCCGGCTGTAAAGACAGTCTGCCTCTGCCGTGGCTGTATGCCAAAAGCGCCTCAGAATAGCCGTTCATGGCTGAAACCGGGGCAAGGCCTGTAATCTCCATCATTTCTCCCCGCTCCTCAGGAGAAGAAAATTCTCCGTTCATGGTGCGGATGTCACTGATTGCTCTGCCTATCTGTTCAGGAGGCAGCCGGAGAGAGAATTTATAATAAGGCTCCAGCAAAATCATTTTTGCCCCCATCATGCCCTGCCGTATGGCTCTGTAAACCGCCTGTCTGAAATCTCCGCCCTCGGTGTGCTTTAAATGTGCTCTGCCGGAGGCAATGGTGATTTTCATGTCGGTTATGGGAGAACCTGTCAGGGTACCCAGATGATGCTTTTCGGCTATATTGGTCATTATAAGCCTTTGCCAGTTTCTATCAAGCACATCTTCTGAACAAATTGAAGAAATTTGAATTCCGCTGCCTCTGGGGAGAGGTTCAAGGATAAGATGCACTTCCGCATAGTGGCGCAGCGGCTCAAAATGGCCTATGCCCTCAGCCTTTTCTCCGATAGTCTCCCGATACATTATGTGGCCGGAATCAAGGCTTATATCCAGCTCAAAGCGGCTTTTCACAAGGCTTATGAAAATTTCCGTCTGAACCTTGCCCATAAGCTCAACAGAGATTTTCTTTGTTTTTTCGTTCCAGACTATATTGAGCTCCGGGTCTTCCTCCTGCAAAAGCCGGAGTTTGGGAATAACCACAGCAGGATCTACGCCTTGAGGCAATGTAATTCTGTAACTGAGTACGCTTTTGCTCAGCGGCTCTGCCGTGTCAGTTTCCGCCCCTATTCCCTGTCCCGGATAAGTTTCCGTAAGACCGGTAACTGCACAGATCTGCCCTGAAAAGACTTCATCGGCCTGAGTGAATTTTTCTCCCGAATAAAGCCTTATCTGGTTTATCTTTTCTTCTTTTGTCTCGCCCTTTGAGTTTTTATATTTAAGAAGGGTTCTGGGCTTTAAGGAACCGCCGGTTATTTTCATGTAACTCAGCCGCTCGCCCTTAAAATCTCTGCCTATTTTATAAACCTTAGCGCCGAATTCTTTTCCCTTGGCTTTGGAGACAGCGTATTTATCAACAGCCTCCAAAAGCTCGGAAACACCGTCCGTTTTAAGTCCTGAGCCGAAAAAGCAGGGAAAAAGCTTTCTTTCGGATATGAGTTCAGATATATCATCAGCACTCAGCTTTCCTTTTTCCAGATACCTTTCCATAGCCAACTCGGCATTAAGTGCCGCCTGCTCCTGAAAATCAGCTGAATTTTCGTCCATTATGAGACAGCAGTCGCTGAGCTTATTTTGAAGCTCTGCTATAATTTTTTCCCCGTCAGTGTCCGGCAGGTCCATTTTTGAAACAAATATAAACACCGGCAGTTCATATCTACGCAATAGTCTCCAAAGAGTTTCAGTGTGAGCCTGAACGCCGTCTGTGCCGCTTATAACAAGCACCGCGCAGTCTAAAATCTGCAAACTTCTCTCCGTCTCCGCAGAAAAATCCGCATGTCCCGGCGTATCAAGAAGTGTAACCTTGCTGTTAGGAAGCTCAAAGACAGCCTGCTTTGAAAAAATGGTAATTCCCCTTGAGCGTTCCAGCTCATGGTTATCCAGAAAGCTGTCTCTGTGGTCAACTCTGCCCGGATTTTTGATTTTTCCGGTAAGGTACAGCATGGCTTCGGAAAGCGTGGTCTTTCCTGCATCAACATGAGCAAGAAGCCCTATGCTCAGTGCCTTTTTTCTTGTATTATCCATTAAAAGGAGGCCCCTCCTGTAATAAACTTTTTTATTCAGTATAACACATCTAACCTCAAAAAGTCGATAATAATGTTTTTTATTTACATTTCTGTGTTGTTTAATTAGTTTACATAACTTTTAAGCTGTTAATAAAAATCCTCCTGCATGACTCAACCATGCAGGAGGATAATTTTTTAAAGCTGCCAGCCCTCGGTTTTCTGTCTGATTTCGATAAAACGCCGGTATATGCCGTCTCGGGCTATAAGCTGGCTGTGGGTTCCGCGCTCAGCGATTCTGCCGTTTTCAACCACCAGTATCTGATCTGCATTTTCAATGGTAGCCAGTCTGTGGGCAATGGTAATAAGAGTCTTGCCCTTTGTAAGCTCCGAAATTGCAGCTTGAATAAGGTGCTCATTTTCCGGGTCAACATTTGCAGTGGCCTCATCCAGAATGACAATGGGCGCATTTTTAAGCAATGCTCTTGCAATGGAAATGCGCTGCTTTTCGCCCCCTGACAAGGTGCCTCCCCCTTCACCGATTACGGTGTCGTAGCCCTCAGGCAGAGACATAATAAAGTCATGGCACCGGGCTTTTTTCGCCGCCTCTATCATTTCTTCCTCGGTGGCATCGGCTTTTCCGAAGCATATGTTGTTGCGTATAGTGTCACGGAACAGGTAAACATTCTGAAATACCATGGAGATGTTTGAAAGAAGGCTGTTGCAGCTGAGTTTTCTTATATCCGTGCCGCCTATGCTTATCTGCCCCCTGTCCGCATCGTAAAATCTGGCAAGCAGTCTGCAAATAGTGGTTTTACCACCTCCGGAGGGGCCGACAATGACGGTGGTGCTGCCCTCCGGTATATTAAAGCTTATATCATGGAGTACCTGACGTGTTTCGTAACCGAAGTCAACATTTTTAAATTCAACATCGTAGTGCTGAAGCTTTATGTCTTTTCCGTCCTCGTCAATAAACTCCGCCTTTTCGATTTCATCCAGCTTATCCATAGCCGCCTTTATAAGCTGCATTGTGTGGGCACCATTCTGCACCAGCTCCTGCTGAGAGTACATAACAAATGAGAAAATAGCCATCATCAGGAAAATATGCAGGGGCATACTTCCATTGATTGCAAGAATTGATGAAACCAGCAGAACCCCCACAGAGCCCAGCTTGCAGGCAATAAGATGCGCTGCATTTACCCAGATATAGTCTTTTTCCATTTTGAGATTTATATCCTTGTGCTCTTTAAAAGCATTGCCGACGTTTTTCGCTGCAGCTCCCTCACGTCCGTAGGACTTGGCAACCGAAACTCCCCGGACAAATTCCAGCACAGCGGAAATCATTTTGTCATTTGCTTTCTGGTGTGGTACTGCATTTTTTTCGCTGTTACGGCTGAGTATGGTGAGAAAAATTGTGGAGAGTATCAGTCCTGCCAAAGCCGCCAGCGCCGCCTGCCAGCAGAAAAACAGCATACAGAGGATCATGGCGCCCATATGGATATATGCGCCCACAATGGTGTTTGTCATATTCATTGCGTACATTTCAAAAACAGAAAGGTCGGTTGTAACAGCGCCGGTAAGGTCACCGGTGTTGTTTCGGTCGAAAAAGCCAAGGCTTACCCGTTTTAAAATATCACCTATCTTAACCCGCTCCTCTGCGGTTTTTTCATAGGCAATGCTCTCCTGAAATACCGACCGCAGATAGGAAAATAAAAATCTTCCGCCAATGGCAGCGACCATGAAAAGCAGCGCCCAGAGTGCGTGTATGGGTTTTAACACAAATTCTCCCCTGCTGTCTTTTATCATCAGGTCAAGAAATACCGCTGCGCCCATAATAGGCATTGCTATAAAAATGCTGTTCAGAAATGACCAGAGAAAGCCCCAGTACATTCTCTTTTTATATTCTCCGGTCCATTTTATAATTCTTCCCGCTGTTTTAAACATCTGCTCTCTGCTCCTTTCCCTGAGTGCCTGCCTGCCATGCTCTGGCGCCTATATGGGCATTCCACATATTTTTATAAAGGGGGCTGCGTTCAAGAAGCTCGCTGTGACCGCCCTCTGCAACGATTTCACCCTTTTCAAGAACCACTATTTTATCTGCATTCTGTATGGTGGAGAGACGGTGTGCAATAACAAGCAGAGTTTTTCCTGCCGTAAGTTCTGTAATGGATTTTTGAAGCTGAGCTTCATTTTCCGGGTCTGTAAAGGCGGTAGCCTCATCCAGAACAACTATGGGAGCATTCTTTAAGATTGCTCTTGCAATGGCAATTCTCTGCCGCTCACCGCCGGAGAGCTTTCCGCCCGCCTCTCCTGCGGGAGTATCCCAGCCCTGAGGAAGCCGTGAAATAAATTCCTCGCACTGAGCTGCTTTTGCAGCCTCCATTACCTCTTCATCGGCTGCATCGGGTTTGCCGATACGGATATTTTCAAAAAGGGAGCAGTTAAAAAGGAAATTGTCCTGCGCTACATAGCTTATCTGCTGAGAAAGCTGTTTTAAGGGTATGTTCCGTATATCAGCACCGCCTACGGTGATTGCGCCCTCGTTTACATCCCAGAATCTGGCGATGAGCTTTGCGACGGTACTCTTTCCGCCGCCGGAGGGGCCTACAAGGGCGGTAAATTTCTTCTGGGGCAGGGTCAGGTTAATTCCGTGAAGCACCTTTTCCCCATCCTCGGTATAGGCAAAGTGAACATTTTTAAGCTGCACTTCACTGCCCTTGATTTCAGCCTCCTGCTCTGCCTGAGGAAGTTCAGGCAGACTTAAAACCGTCTCCACATCCCGCACCGCATATTGAACCTGCTTAAACTGATTTGCAGCCGTTGTAAACCAGCTTACAGGTGCCACAATGCTCAGGGACAAGATTGCCGCCAAAGTAAGTTCAGTGGGAGTAAAGCCGCCTGACACATAGAGAAGCACACCTGCCGGCAGTACGCCAAGCAGAGTAGAGGGCAGAATGGCTCCGCCCAGATTCATAAGACCCCATGTGGATTTATACCAGTCCAGAGTGTAGTTTTTAAAATCTTCAGCTGCGCTGCTGTACTTTTTATATGAGCTTGATGACTGGTTAAAGGCTTTAATTACCTCAATGCCCTCTGTGTACTCAACCATGACTGAGTTTACATAGTTCGACGAATTCATGTAATTTTCGTACTGGCTGTTGAAGTTTTTCATCATCATCGCATACACCGCAGCACCCACCGGAACGCAAATCATAGCCGCCAGCGCAATTTTCCAGTTGATGCTGAAAAGATAGGCGATAACGAAAACCGGCAGCACCAGATTTGAAATTCCCTCCGGAATCATATGTGCAAGAGGCAGCTCCATTGATTCAACTCTGTCCACAATGGTACTTTTCCACTCGCCTGCGGTTTTCCCAATAACTGTTCCCAGAGGCATACGCACCAGCTTTTCCGTCAGCAGGTTTCGTATATGCTCCAGAATGTTGTATGCCGCCATATGGGAGGAATAGGTGGCAAAGCTGAACAGAATTCTCTGTGCTGTATATCCTGCCGCACACACTCCCACCCAGGGCATAACCGTCTGCATTGAAGCCTGAGACTCAAAAAACAGATTTATGATTTTATATACTGCGATATAGGGAAGCACTCCGCAGCCTACGCTGAGTATGGCAAGAATAACCGCCAGTGCAAGCTTTCCCTTACATTCCTCAGCATAGGAAAAGACAGCCCCGAAGGTACCTCTTTTTTTCTTCATTCTATCACTCCTAAAAAAAGAACTTGCAGAAGCTTTTCTGCAAGTTCTATCATAGCGCATTTATTCTTTTTTTCTAATCTATATGGTCTGCCATGCTCCAATCAGTCAGCAGGTTTTCTGTACTGGGTAGGAGTCACGCCTTTGCAGGCACGGAATACGCCGGAAAACTTTCCCGGATTTTCATATCCGACTGCGGCGGCAATTTCTATTATAGGAAGCTTAGTAGTTCTGATCATTTCAGCCGCTGCGTTCATCCTGTAATTTTTCATGTATTCTGCCATGGTACAGCCATAAATTCCCTTAAAGCAGCGCTTCATTCCGGTTATGGGGAAAGCAAAGCTTTTGGATAATTCCTCCTGAGTATGCCATTTGGTCAGGTCGGAAACCTGAAGCTCAACCATGCTTTTAATTTTGTCAACCTGAGTTTTATAAAAGTATGGCCGCTCCTCTCCGCCCGCCGGTACATCAAGATTCTGCAAAAACATCAGAAGCTCCATAATTTTAATTTTGCAGTATGGCTTTCTCACATGTTCGGGTAAATCGTAAAGCTCGGAGAATATACGGTCAATCTGCTGTCCGGAGCGCATGATAAAGCAGCTGTTTTTAAGGCAGAGCTTCTGTGCAAGCTGTTTCAGGTCAACGGAAAAATCATCCATCATATGAAGCACACCGTTATCGGTGTAATTAAGGTCAACATAAATTCCCAGTCCGTGATAGTGGTTGAGCGGGAAGAAAAAATCCTTTGCATGGGCTTCTCTGCAGTCAACCTGTATATCTCCCGAGGAAACATAGACATAGCGGCCCGGACTCCGTTCCCACTCTATCCGTCCCTCTCTGCAATGGTCAATGCAGAAAAGGTCAGTTTTGGGCTGAAAGCCTGAGTGGCAGCAGCTCATATGATAATCATTATAGGCAATATAGCAGCCGGGAAACAGGGTGTACATGGTCATGAGACCTTCCCCGCTCTCCTCCTTCATCTGAAACACGGAGCAGTTTTCATCCGTGCAGATAAGCTGAATGTTATCCCCTAAATTTCCGGCTTCTATTTCCATTTTTCCTCCTCAGGCAAAAAGTGCCTCGTCGTATTCTGTCAGACAGCCCCTGTCCAGACTGATAATCGTGTCGCAGCAGCACCCTATCAGCTCTGCATCATGGGTCACGACAAGAACAGTCTTTCCCATTGCTTTAAGCTCCCTGATACGCTCTGCAACCTGCTGCATATGTTTTAAGTCAAGCCCGCTTGTAGGCTCATCCAGTATTAAAATTTCCCTCTCGGATGCCAGCGCAGAGGCTATGGCTACCCGCTGCTTCTGTCCGCCCGAAAGAGACATAGGGTGAGCATCGGCATACAGCTCCAGATCCATGACCTTCAGTATTTCCATTGCCTTTTCCCTGTCCTCATTTTTCATGGAAAGCAGAACTTCATCCAGTACGCTTTCTGTAAACAGCTGATGATTTACGTCCTGCATTACGGGAAAACAGAGGCTCATCCGCTTTTTCCGGCTGTATGTTCTGCCTTTAAAGGTGAGAACGCTTTTATCATGCCTATTAAGTCCGCAAAGGCAGGATACAAGCGTACTTTTTCCCGCTCCGTTATGGCCTGCAATGGCAATTACCTGTCCCGCAGGGATTTGAAGACAGGTAATATTAAGGGCATTTCTGCCGTTTTTATATGAATAATCAAGCTTATCAACAGTGAGCAATTCCACGGAAGTTTTCTGCTTTTCAAAGTGAGGGCAGCAGTTTACGGCGCTGCGCAGTCCTCTTTCCTTAAAGAATTTTTCATCCATGCCGAAAAATTCTTTCCCGGTATATTCTTCTGCAATACGGCCCTTTTTGAGATAGATAACTCTGTCTGCAATATCACGCAAAAACCACAGTCTGTGCTCTGCAATGACAATGGTTTTCCCCTGTGACTTCCAGCAGCTCATCACATCTTTAAGCATGTGTATACAGGGAATATCAAGGTTTGAGGTAGGTTCATCCATTACAACGCATTGCGGCGACAGCATACTTACACCGCCGCAGGCTATCTTCTGCTTTTCTCCGCCTGAGAGGTCAAAGATACTGCGGCCTAAAAGATGCTCCATGCGGAGCTTTTCAGCGGCGGTTTTCATCCGCTCTTTTATAGTCTCCTCCGGCATCCCCATATTTTCGCAGGCAAATGCCAGCTCACTTGTAGTGTCCACATTGAAAAACTGACTTTTGGGATTTTGAAACACCGATCCCACAGCTTCCGCCATATCGTACAGCGGAGTTTCAGCGGGGTTCATGCCTCCTACTGACACTGTGCCTTTCAGCTCACCTTTATAATATTGAGGAATAAGGCCGTTAATAAGGCGGGTTATGGTTGTTTTCCCGCAGCCGCTTTCGCCGCAGAGAAGCACCGTTTCCCCTTTTTCAATATGGAGGTTAATATTTAAAAGAGCGTTTTCCGCTCCTCCGTATGTAAATGATACATCCTTAAAGCTAATCATTCCCTTACCTCCCCATAAGCCCGCATATAAACGCGGCCCATGCCCCGATGCACACTGCAAATGCAATACCGTCTACCCATGTAAAACCGATATGGCATATATTGGTGCGCTTTCTCGGGCTGCCGAGACCTCTTGTGATGGCTGCCGCCGACAGCTCATCACTTATATTCATGCATGAAATCATGAGCGGCATCATCCGGTATTCCAGCATTTTAAGAGGTTTTCCGCCGCCCAGCCTTACACCGCGGACGCTCATTGCCTGATTTATAGCGCCGTGTTCTTCACCGATAGTGGGGAAAAAGCGAAAGGTAACGGCAAGAGGGATAGTTATAGCCTGAGGAATGTGCATTCTCTCCATGGCAGCCATAAATGCGCTGACTGTGGTAGTTTTCATCATGTAGTCTGCCATGATAAAGCCCGGCACAAAGCGGGTAATAACCATACATACTGCCACAAGGATGAAATTCAGAACACCGTAGGTATAGTGTAAAAGGTAACTTTCACCCAAAACTGCAATTATATATGCTCCTCCGTAGAGAAAAGCCGTTTTCCACTGTTTTTCAAGCAGAAACAGCAGAAACGGAATGGCTGAAAGAAAGTATTTAGTCCGGCCGTATACGCCCAGATTGCTGCCGCCGATAACCACCGTTGCAATGGTCAAAACCATAAGCAGCTTTGTTCTGGGGTCAAGCAGAGAGTGTATCTCTGATTTCTTTTCCAGCATCAGACAATGCCCGCCCGCTCAAAATGCTTTTTGAGCATGGTCTTTCCAAGCACAGCACCCAAAAAGCCGAACACTACCGCTGCAATACCCAGAGGAGCCAAACTCCAGTCAGGTATAAGCTTCATAAGTGCGTCTGCATATTCCTGTCCGTAGCCGCCGGCAATAAGCTGCTCACGGTACTGGGCGCGTGTGAAAATAATAGGCAGATAGTTGCCGATAACCCAGACGAAGAAACCCCCGCAGGCAAGCTCAGATTTTCTGCTGCTGCGATAATTGCCGGACTTCATAATAAGATCTGCAATAAGTCCGCACGCAGGGCCTAAAAGGAAAGCCCAAATGCCGTGGCCCATCATGCCGTTAATAATGCCGATAAGCAGTCCCATAATGGTGGTCATGCCGAATTTCTGTGCCTTGGTGGCAAACAGCATAAAAGGTATGCCGCCTATAAAGGGCACAAGCACGGAAAGCAGGGGTATAAATATGGGGATAAAGCCCAGCATTGCAACTGCAAAGCACACCACAAAAAGGATTGCAGTAAAAACGCCGATAGTTATAAAGTCTTTTGCCTGTAATTTCTGATTCATGGGAAAGCCTCCTGTATTTATCTTTTTCGGTAGTTAGTCTTAGCTAACCCCATTTTAAAAAAATTGCCTGCTTTCGCAAGCGTATAATCATTATAGCATCGGCGCAGGGCTTGTTCTGCTCCATTCGGCTATAACTAATCCAATTAGACAGGCGGTTTCCGGACGAAGTTAAATCAGTTTAACTAAGATTACCACAAAACCCCGGAAAAGTCGATAAAAATATTTTTACGTTAATTATTTTGTGTTGTGCTGCCCGTTTTTTAAATTTCATCCGCCTGCATTTTTGCCGCCGTTAATATCAACAAGTAAAAATGTCAACATATTTTTATCCGAACTGTAATTTTTATGCAAAAATTTCTTTAGAACTTTGCAACTTTAACTACCACTTTTGTAGAAAGTATGTTATAATTACTTGTCTAAATCTTACATTATAAATAGAACAAAAAAACTTTAATATACAAAGGGGACGAACTAAGCATGAAGAAAATTCTTGTTCTTGAGGACGAGACTAATATACGCTCCTTCATTGTCATTAACCTTCGCCGCAGCGGCTATGAACCCATAGAGGCTGAAACGGGAGAAATAGCCCTTGAAAAGCTCAAGGCTAACCCCGATATTTGTCTGGCTCTTCTGGATGTTATGCTGCCCGGTATTGACGGAATAGAGGTTTGCAGAAGGATAAGAGCTTCCGGCTCCAAAATGGGCATTATTATGCTCACAGCCAAAACTCAGGAAATTGATAAAGTTACCGGCCTTATGACCGGCGCTGACGACTATGTTACAAAGCCTTTCTCTCCCGCCGAGCTTCTGGCAAGAGTTGACGCCCTTGTAAGACGTATGGGCGCTGACGATGAGGATAAGGAAAGCACCGAGATTAAGAGCGGTCCTTTTGTTCTCAATACCAGAAACCGCACTCTCGAAAAGGACGGACAGAGACTGAAGCTTACCCAGATTGAGTATCTGCTCATAAAGCTGTTTATGGAAAATCCCGCAAAGGCCATGTCCAGAGAGGACATCCTCACCGCCGTATGGGGTGACGATTTTACAGGCGAGCTTAAAACCGTAGACGTTAATATAAGACGCCTGAGAATTAAAATTGAGGACGATCCCACAGAACCGGAATTTCTCACTACCGTCTGGGGCTACGGCTACAAGTGGGGTTATTAAGCTTAAAAATAGATACTGTTCAGGAAGTTAGTTAAATGTTTAAAAACTTAAAGATTCAGCTCATGGTCTCCGGCATTATTGCGCTCTCCCTGCTGCTTTTAGCCGTCTGGGCCGTAACCCATGGAATATATGCCCTTGCCATTGTGATAATGGTGGTCATGTGTATCTACATCATTCTTTTAAACCTCTGGTTCTGGCACTTTGTCTCAGACCCTATTGATGAGATAACGGATTTTGCACGGCACATTGCCTCCGGCAGCTACGGCGGAAAGCTCATCAATACAAACGACAATGAAATCGGCAGACTTACGGAAGAGATTAACAACATGTCGGAAAAGATTGCCATAGCGGAAAAATCCCGCACCGACTTTATATCTCAGGTCTCCCATGAGCTTCGCACTCCCCTCACAGCCATTACCGGCTGGGCGGAAACCATTGCTTTTGATCCCGCTTTGGAGGGTGATTCGCTCAGAGGCATCCACATAATTTCAAAAGAAGCAGAACGGCTTACCGGCATGGTAAAAGAACTGCTGGAATTTACGAGAATTCAGGACGGCCGCTTCAATCTCCGTCTGGAGCTTATCGATATTGCAGCGGAGCTTGAGGATGCACTTTTCACCTATGGTGAGCTTATGAAGCAGGCAGGTATGGAAATTAGCTATACCGAGCCTCAGTCTGAAATTTCTCTTATCCCCGGTGATCCGGAAAGACTGAAGCAGGTATTTTTGAACCTTCTGGACAATGCCGTAAAGCACGGCGGCGATGGAAAGGAAATCGACGTTTCGGTTAAGGCAGCGCCTGACGGAGTACATATCTCTGTCCGTGACTACGGTCATGGAATACCTGAGGCAGAGCTTCCCCATGTTAAAGAAAAATTTTATAAGGGCAGCTCTAAAAACCGCGGTACAGGTATCGGTCTTGCAGTATGTGACGAGATAGTAACCCGCCATAACGGTAAATTCATTATTGAAAACGCAGAGGGCGGAGGATGCCGCGTAACAGTGGTGCTCCCCTATACCTCAAATTGATACACTTACTTTAGGAGAAAATTATGGCAAATAAATCAAATTGTTCTTTCCGCACTTCCATCGGCGGTCAGGCGCTTATTGAGGGTATCCTTATGCGCGGCCCGAGGAAGCAGGCAATAGTATGCCGCACTAAAGACGGCCTTGTGGAAAAGGTGGAGGATATAACACCTCTTAAAGAAAAGTATCCCATTCTGGGCTGGCCCCTTATAAGAGGCAGCGCCGTTTTCCTTTCATCCATGGTAAACGGTATGAAAGCTCTCACCTACTCAGCCGAGCTTCAGCCCGAAGAAGAACAGGAAGAGCCGGATAAGCTGGACGCTTGGATTCAGAAGCATTTCCCCGAGGAAAAGGCACAGAAGCTTATGATAGGCTCTGCCGTTGTACTCGGTATTCTGCTTTCCGTGTTCCTGTTCATTTTCCTGCCCGCCTTTGTGGTAGGTCTTATAAAGCCCCTTACCTCAAGCTATCTGCTCCGTAACCTTTCCGAGGGTGTTATGAGAGTTATCATTCTGCTGTGCTACATGTGGTTCTGCACCAGAGTTCCCGATGTGAAGCGCCTGTTCTCTTACCACGGTGCCGAGCACAAGACAATATTCTGTTACGAGCACGGCAAGGAGCTTACCGTTGCAAACGTAAGACCCGAGGGTCGTTTTCATCCCCGCTGCGGTACAAGCTTTCTGCTGGTAGTTGTGCTGGTAAGCGTTCTTGTAAACGCCTTTGTCCATGTAGATAATACTTTTCTTCGTATGCTCTGCCACCTGGCTCTTCTGCCTGTTGTTGTGGGCATCAGCTACGAAATCAACCGCTGGTGCGGTATGCACGATAACTTCTTATCTAAGTTTCTCTCTGCTCCCGGCAAATGGCTCCAGCACCTTACCACTTCCGAACCTGACGACGGCATGATGGAATGTGCTATCAGAGCCATGGAGCTTGTAATTCCCGAAGAAAAAGGCAGCGACCGCTGGGGTGTCTGATAAAAAGCCCCCGCGGGGCAGAATGGAGAATAAGACTTGAAAACATATAACGACATTTATCTGGAAGCCCGCAATGTACTGCGCAGCTGCGGCGTCGAGGGCTATAATCTTGAGGCAAAGCTGCTGGTTGCCCGCTCTGCCGGAAAAACTATGAATGAGCTTCTTAGAGACATGAATCTGTATACCACTCCCGCAGTTGAGGAAAAGGTAGTGGAATACACCGGCAGAAGACTCAGAGGCGAGCCTGTCGCCTACATTACAGGCTCTTGGGAGTTTTACGGTCTGCCTATGATAGTAACTCCCGATGTACTTATCCCCCGCATGGACACCGAGCTTCTTGTTGACACTGCAAAGGAGCTTTTAATCGGCCACAAAATGGACGCCAGAATTCTGGATCTGTGCTGCGGCAGCGGATGTATCACCTGCGCCGTAGGACATGAGCTTCCCGCAGCCAAGCTTGTTGCTGTGGATATAAGCCCCAGTGCTCTGGAGGTATGCCGCAAAAACGTCAATTTAAACAGACTCAATACCAGAGTTATCTGTATACAGGCAGACGCTCTTTCCTCCCCTCCTCTGGGAACAGGTCTTTTCGACATGGTGATTTCCAATCCTCCTTACATAAAGAGCAGCGAAATTAACACTCTCGACAGCTCTGTTAAGGATTTTGAGCCTATCTGGGCTTTAGACGGCGGAGATGACGGACTGCGCTTCTACAAGGCTATAATCAAATACTGGAAATCCATTATCCGTCCCGGCGGTTTCCTGCTCTTTGAAGTAGGCGAAGGACAGGCCGAGGACGTTATGGAAATGCTTCTCGCTGCCGGTTTCAGCTCCGCTGATACCAGAAAAGACACAGGCGACGTTGACCGCGTTGTAATTGGCAGAAAGTGAAATCTTATTATATAAGGAGAAAACAAAATGGCTGAAAAGAAGAAAACCGCCAAGGCAGCCCCTGCGCCTGCCGAAAGCGACAAGAAAAAAGCCCTTGAAACTGCGATAGCAAAAATAGAAAAAGATTACGGCAAAGGAACAATAATGCGTCTGGGTGACGATATTCCCGTAAACGTTGAGGCTCTTTCCACCGGCTCTCTGTCTCTGGACCTGGCCCTCGGCATAGGAGGTGTACCCAGAGGAAGAATTGTTGAGATTTACGGTCCTGAGGCATCAGGCAAAACCACCCTTGCCCTTCACGTTGTTGCCTCCGCCCAGAAGTGCGGCGGTGACGCAGCTTACATAGACGTTGAGCACGCCCTTGAGCCTGCATATGCAAGAGCTCTTGGTGTTGATATAGACAGCCTTCTTATTTCCCAGCCCGATACCGGTGAGCAGGCTCTTGATATTGCCGAATCTCTGGTTCGCTCCGGAGCTATTGATGTTCTGGTTGTGGACTCCGTTGCAGCTCTTATCCCCAGAGTTGAGCTTGAAGGCGAAGTGGGTGACACCGTGGTCGGTGCTCTGGCAAGACTTATGTCTCAGGCCATGCGCCGTCTGGCAGGTGCAATCTCCAAGAATAACTGCACCGTTATCTTCATAAACCAGCTCCGTCAGAAGATCGGCGTTATGTACGGTAACCCCGAAACTACTCCCGGCGGTCTTGCACTTAAATACTACTCCTCCGTCAGAATAGACGTAAGACGTATTGAGACTCTTAAAAACGGCTCTGAGATGATCGGTAACCGCACCAGAGCAAAAGTTGTTAAAAACAAGGTTGCTCCTCCCTTCCGTGAGGCAGAATTTGATATTATTTACGGCGAAGGCATTTCCCGCGTTGGAGAAATTATTGACCTTGGCGTAAAGCTTGATATAATAGATAAGGCAGGCGCATGGTACACTATCAGAGACCAGCACATTCAGGGCAAGGACGGCGTTAAGGATTACCTTAATGCAAACCCAGAGGTTGCAGAAGAAGTTGAGAAAGAAATTAAGGATAACTTCTTCAGGCTCATGAGCCCCCAGTCCAAGAAAGCCGCTCAGATTTCCGGCCGTGCCGTTGATGTAAGCGCCGCAGACTTTGATGGAGACTGATAATGCTTGTAAGCGCCCTTAAACAAAGCTCCCCGGGCAGATTTAAAATAATTCTTGAGGACGGGGAGGAAATACGCTCCACCCTCAGCGCCATAGCAGACTGCCGGCTTTACTCCGGAAAGGATTTGGACGCCGAGGCGCTCGAGGAAGTGCGCCGCTGCTCCATGCAGGCTTTAAGCCGTGAGCAGGCGCTGCAAATGGTATCCCGGAGACAGATGTCCTGCAAGGAAATGCACGACAAGCTTATAATGAAGGGTGCCGATGAGGAAACCGCCCAATACTGCACCCATTGGCTAAAGGAGCGGGGCTTTCTTAATGACGAAAGCTACTCCAAAGCCATAGTGCGCCACTATGCCGCAAAAGGCTACGGCAGAGCCCGCATTAAAGGCGAGCTTATAAAAAGAGGCATAGGAAGGGAGCTGCTGGAAACAGCTCTTGAAGAAATGCCTCAGCAGGATGAAAAAATAATAAAATACATTTCATCCCGGCTCAAAAACCGCACCGACCGGGATGAAATCAGAAAGCTCAGCGCCGCTTTATACCGCCGTGGCTATTCTTTTGATGAGATAAACAGGGCGTTTGAAAGTCTGGACGCTGAAATTGAGGAATACTGATGGAAAAACGCTTTGCACTAATTTCACTTGGCTGTCCCAAAAATCTGGTGAACAGCGAGCAGATGCTTTATCGGCTGGATGAGGCAGGTTACGCACTCTGCCCCGAACCCGAAGGCGCTGACTTTGCAATAGTCAACACCTGCGGCTTTATCGACTCCGCAAAATCAGAGGCTATCGACAACATTCTGCAGCTGGCTGAGCTTAAGGCTCAGGGTAAGCTTGGCGGCATTATTGTCACCGGCTGTCTTTCAGAGAGATACAAAGACTCTATTATGGATGAAATTCCCGAAATAGATGCCGTTCTCGGTGTTGGCAGCTACGGCGATATTGTAGAGGCCGCAGAAGCAGTCTGCAGCAAGAAAACTCTCAGCCATTTTGCAAAAGACAGCAAGGCTGTGGATGAAATCCCCAGAATTGTCTCCACCGGCCCCAACTGGGCATACCTGCGCATAGCAGAGGGCTGTAATAACTTCTGCTCCTTCTGTGCAATTCCCTACATTCGCGGACGCTACCGTTCAAGAAGTATGGAAAATGTTCTGGAAGAAGCTAAGGAGCTTGCAGCTCACGGCATTAAAGAGATAATCGTCATCGCTCAGGATATTACCCTTTACGGTACTGACCTTTACGGAAAGCACTGTCTTGCAGAGCTTTGCCGCAAGATTTCCGAAATCCCCGGAGTTGAGTGGATAAGACTTCATTACCTCTATCCCGACCAGTTCGACGATGAGCTTATTGATGAAATTGCAAACAATGATAAGATAGTTAAATATCTGGACATTCCTATTCAGCATATAAACAACAGGATACTGAAAACCATGAACCGCCGCGGCGACGGAGATGAAATCCGCGCGCTTTTAAAAACTCTCCGCCAGCACATCCCCGGTGTTGTAATCCGTACAAGTCTTATTGCCGGACTTCCCGGCGAGGGCGAGGCTGAATTTGAGGAGCTGTGTGAGTTCCTCCGTGAGGCCAGAATTGAACGCGCCGGAGTATTCCCCTTCTCTCCCGAGGAAGGCACTCCCGCTGCCAAAATGGAGCATGTTGATTACGAAGAAGCACAGCGCAGAGCAAATCTTATAATGGAGCTTCAGGCACCTATTATGGATGATTTCTGCAACAGCTTCCTCGGCAAGACAATCAGAGTGCTCTGCGAATATTTCGATGAAGAGAGCCGCATGTTCGTCGGCAGAAGCTATGCCGACTCCCCTGATATTGACGGTCAGGTTTATTTCAGAGGCGGCTGCCACGAGGGCGATATGGTAGATGTAAAGATTACAGACACCGAGGACGGAATATTATACGGCGAGGAGATATAAAATGAAAACTACGGCCAGTAAAATAACCATTTTAAGAATTGCACTTATTCCTGTATTTCTTCTGCTTGCCTATAACGGCTATCAGTACTGGGCATTTGCGGTTTTCGTAATCGCCTCCCTCTCCGATACTCTGGACGGCTATATCGCAAGACACTACAATCAGGTCACTAATTTCGGCAAGTTCATGGACCCTCTGGCAGATAAAATGCTGGTTCTGTCCGCAATGTGCTTCATGGTTGAAAAGGGTCAGATGCCCGGATGGTGTGTTGCAATCGTTCTTTTCAGAGAGTTTGCAGTTTCCGGTCTGCGCCTTATCGCTGTTGAACAGAACCGTGTTATCGCCGCCGCATGGTCCGGCAAAATAAAGACCACCGTCACCATGGCAGGTCTTTGCGCCATGCTTATTTTCCCCGATGTATCAGCACTTAATATCACCTGCATTATTTTAATTGTCGTCACCACCCTGTATTCCGGAATAGAATATTTCTACAAGAACAGGGACGTTCTGAAAGACGCTTGACGGCAGAAGGAGAAAAATATGATACTGTACAACTCTGCTACAAGAAAACGGGAGGAATTCGTTCCCAATCACCCCGACATTGTCAAAATGTATACCTGCGGTCCTACCGTTTACCACTTCGCACATATAGGGAACCTCCGTTCCTACATCATGGAGGATATTCTGGAAAAGCACCTTCGCTATTTAGGCTATAATGTAAAGCGTGTAATGAACATTACTGATGTCGGTCACCTTACCTCTGATGCTGACGAAGGTGAGGACAAGATGCTCAAGGGTGCAAAGCGCGAGCACAAGACCGTTATGGAAATAGCTCAGTTCTACACCGACGCTTTCTTTGCCGACTGCGCAAAGCTCAACGTCAAGACCCCCGATGTTGTAGAGCCTGCCACTCACTGCATTGATGAATACATCAAAATAATCACCAGGCTCATGGATACCGGCTATTCCTATTTTGCAGGCGGCAACGTGTATTTTGATACCTCCAAGCTTGAAAAATACTATATATTCAATGACTTCAACGCTGATGATCTGGATGTAGGTGTCCGTGAAGGCGTTGAGGAAGACCCCAACAAGCGCTCCAAGAATGACTTTGTTCTCTGGTTCACCAAGTCCAAGTTTGAAGATCAGGCCCTGAAATGGGATTCCCCCTGGGGCGTCGGCTATCCCGGCTGGCACATTGAGTGCTCCGGTATATCCATGAAGCATCTGGGCGAGGATCTGGATATTCATTGCGGCGGTATTGATAACGCTTTCCCCCACCACACCAACGAAATTGCCCAGTCCGAGGCATATCTGGGACACAAATGGTGCAACTACTGGATGCATGTTCTCCACCTGAACACCTCCAGCGGTAAGATGTCCAAATCCGGCGGAGAGTTTCTCACTGTTTCTCTCCTTGAGGAAAAGGGTTACGATCCTCTGTCCTACCGTTTCTTCTGCCTCCAGAGCCATTACAGAAAGAGCCTTGTTTTCACTTGGGAAAACCTTGATAACTCTCAGAAGAGCTACAACAAGCTCATTACAAAGATTGCAGCTCTTAAGCCCGACGACGGTGAAATGGATGCGGCCGCATTTGCAGCCCTTAAGGAGAAGTTCACCGCTGCTCTTGATAACGACCTTAACACTTCCCTTGCAATCACCGCACTATACGATGTATTGAAGTACAACACCAACGACTTTACAAAGCTTGCTGCTCTTGCAGACTTTGACCGCGTTCTCAGCCTTGATCTTATAAAGAAGGCCGACCGCAAGCGCGAGGATATGAAGAAGGAGCAGCTGAAAGCCGGTGAATTTACCATCGTTGCCGAGGATGGTACTGATGATAAAGAAATAAACGCCCTTATCATCGCAAGAAAGGAGGCCAAAAAAGCAAAAGACTTTGCCGAGGCAGATAGAATTCGCGATGAACTTAAAGGACGCGGAATAGAACTTACAGATATTCCCCACGGCGTCAAGTGGAAAAGAATTTAAAAAAATAAATTCTGAAAGGAAGCGTGTTCAAATGCGTATAATGAAATTTGACCTCAAAATAAAAGCTCTGGTAATTGAGGTAATGCAGAAATCCCGCTGTCAGCAGTACACTCCCGAAACTCTGTGCAAGCTTCAGAAGATTATTGAAACACAGTATTATTACTACTGGTGCATGGACATGAAGAAGGAAGAGTACGCTGCCGACCTCTTTACAAATGATTTTGTTTATGACTGCTTTGGTGAGCAGGACATCAGCGGCAAAGGTCAGGCAATGCGCTCAAAGTATGTGAACCGTAACATGTGCACCATGCACATGAGCCACCAGCCTCTTATCTGGCTTATTGATGATAAGACTGCCCGCGGAATTTTCCTATATGAAGATCACCATACATATAAGGATAACACCACAGTTCAGAACTACTCCATATACTGCGATGACTTCCGCCTTTGTGATGACGGCCTCTGGCGCATAAGCAAAATGAGAATAGGCTTCCGTAAGATGGACGGCCAGTTCAAGGAAATGGAGCCTCCCGTTGGCTGGGAACCAAAAAACATTGACCCATGGACTCCGGCTCAGGAAATGAATAAGTAAAAAAATAAAGCCTGTGAGACTTCTTAAGCTGTCGCACAGGCTTTTGCTTTATAAGAAATACTTTAGCTGCAAGCTACCCTGCTATACTTATAAAATTATTACGTTATAAATGCGACTCGAAGAGTTTAGATAATTTTCAGCAGTGATATATATTCAGTCATTTGTTTTAGTTTTCATCTCCGAGTAATGTTTTAGTTATTTAGTTTTACATAAAGTTAAATCCGGAACTTCATCGGAAGCTCCGGATTTTTTAAGCATGGTATTAAATTGCTCAATGTTAAATTAAATCAGGTAAGTCCGATTATATCTCCGATTTTCTGAAAGAAGCTCTTAACTGATTCAACGGCTTTCTTTACGGTCTGTACAAAGCCTACAACTTTGGTCTTTGCGCCGGAAACCTTATTCAGCGTCTCCTGAACCTCCTGAACTCTGGCTTTAAGTGCGTCTGCATCCAGTCCCTCAAGAGAGCGGCAGAGGGAAACAAGCTGTCTTGTCTGCTTATCTGTAAGCTTAACATTGTATCTGCCGGCAATCTCAATTATCTGAGTCTTGATTTCTTCATCACTCATCTGTGCGGTTTCATCCAGCATCATTTTAAGGTCATTAACTATGCTCATGGAGTCCATTGAGCCGATTTCCTCGGCAAGACTGCCGGTAATAGTAAGCTCCTGTGTACTTACAAGCTTTGCCAGATCATCAAGCTTTTTGCCGGTCATGTCCTCATATGCCTTGTATACGCCGGTAAGAGCGGCAGTACCGGACACTTCAAAAGGTGATGCAACAACTATCTTGGCATCGGTAATACCCGCAGTTGCAAGAGCGCTTATGTACATTTCTGCAGTAACCCAGTTAATGTTGCTTGTAGTAACATCCATTCCGGAGCCTTCATCCAGAAGCTCAACGTAAACACATGAAATGGAACGGGTGCCTATAAGATTTTCAGGCACATATCCCTCAAGGTATTCCCTCTCTTCGGCATTTGTAACTGAAAGCTCGATAACATCTCCGCGCTTTACGCCGAAGGCCTGATACACGGCAGCTATCTGCTCATCGGTAAGGTTTGCGCCGATTACGGCACGGCTCTGACTGACATATTCCTTCTTGTCATCCTCAGGCTTTGCGCTGGGCTTGGGACTTTCAGTGGGCTTTTCTGCTTTCGGTTTCTTTGTTTCCTCAGGTTTTGCAGAGGCTTCAGGCTTAGCGCTTGCCTCGGGCTTTGCACTTGCCTCAGGCTTTTCAGCCTCTTCCGGCTGCTTAGGTACCTCAGGAGCAGTAGTTTCTAAAGGAATTTCCTCAACAGAGATTTCCGGTATTTCGGGCTTTGTTTCTTCAGAAGGCTGTGTTTCAGCCTGATTTTCTTCAACAATAACAGTTCCTTCTGCAAAGGCTGCGGTTCCGGCTGACAGAACGCACAGCATTGCCAGAATCAGTGAAATAATTTTTTTCATACTGTTCTCCAATCTCAATTACAAAGGCGTAAAACGCCGTATTTTTTGCTTAGCACCTATACAGACGTAAGATGCACAGGATTTGTTCCCTTTAAGCTTAACTCCGGCAGGATATAATGTTACCATATTGTAACCAGAAAGAAAAGTCTTTTTTGTAAAATTAAAAATTCTTAATAATTGTCCCTGCTCTTACTGCAATTTATTATTTGTCTTGACTGTACTTGTCAAAAAAGTTATACTAATAAAAGATTATTTATAAGGAGGCCCAACTATGAGAGTTATAGTTGCCGATGATTATTCTGCACAGAGCCGTGAGGCCGCTGACATAGTAGAAAAGCTCGTAAGAGAAAATCCCCAGTGCCATCTCGGTCTTGCTACCGGTTCAAGCCCTGTGGGTATGTACCAGGAGCTGGCCCGTCGCTGTGCTGAGGAAGGACTTGATTTCTCCCGCGTAAGCTCTGTCAACCTCGACGAGTACATAGGTCTTGAACCCACTCACGACCAGAGCTACCGTTATTTTATGGATACAAACCTTTTTGACCATATCAACATTGATAAGAAAAACACCTATGTTGCAAAAGGTGTTGGCGATGTAGAGGCTAATCTCAAGGAGTTCAATGAAGTTCTTAACTCCAGAAGCACCGATCTGCAGGTTCTTGGCGTAGGTCCCGACGGTCATGTAGGCTTCAACGAGCCCGGTGATTACCTCTGCTGCTCTGCACATGCTGAGGTTCTGGATGAGAGCACCATTGATGCTAACACCCGCTTCTTCGCATCCAGAGATGACGTTCCCAGAGGCGCAGTTACCATGGGTATGGGCGGCATTATGCGCTCCGGCTGCCTGCTGCTCATCATCAGCGGTTCCAACAAGGAAGAGGCTGCAAGACAGCTGCTCATGACCGATGATGTTACCCCCAAGTGCCCTGTTACCTTCCTGAAGATACACAAGAATTCCATTGTTATCATCACCAGGGAACTGGCCGACAAAATCGGTTACACGGGCTGATTATCAATCCGTTAAAAAGCTCCAATGGTTTAAGCCATTGGAGTTTTTATTTTATTCAGATTCAATTTTAGAACGCAGGTGCCTTTTAGCATTGCGTAATTTATTACCGTATTTACCTGTAAATATAACGCTGCACAAAATGCTGCATGTAAGTAAAAGTCAATATCTCTGCCATAAAACTGCAAGAGCTAAAATAGAATAATACAGACAAGAATTAGTACAAGTACAGCTATTATTCCGGTTTTTCTGCCTAATTTCTCCGTAATATTTCCTCCATCAAGAATTTTGTAAAGTTATAAACAGAATTTCAGGTCGATTATTTATTCTGACAGGTATAATGCTGTTGCCTACTCCGCGGCTAACAGCCATATTTGTTTCCCCATCAGAATAAAGGCCGGCATCATATTCGGGGAAAAAGCCCTGATTCGGGGCAACAAGACCGCCTAAAAAAGGAATTCTGACCTGTCCGCCGTGAGCGTGACCACTGAGAACAAGATTCATGCCTTCATCTGCATAGGTTTCAAAAACCTCAGGTCTGTGGGAGAGAAGAATTTTATATCCCTCGCCTGCTGCCGCATTATGTATTTCCGTGGAAATGATATCCGCCGACATATCAAGCATTGAGCTGCGCTCCACAAAATCAGGATCATCAACGCCGATTATTCGGATCTCATCTTTCCCTTTTGATACGCTTTCGCTCACATTGCGGAGGACATGGACGCCCATATCTTTAAGCTCTTTTTCAAGCTCATTATAGCGCTCTCCAAGCCATGCTTCATGGTTTCCCGTCACATAGTAGCAGGGAGCAATTTGAAGTGCCTGACGGCAGAATTCAGCGGAAATTGCCATGTCTGTGTGGTTTGAATCAACAATATCACCGGTAATGGCAATAATATCCGGTTTCTGTTCGCTAAGCATTTTTATCAGCTTTCCGTTATTTTCCCCAAACTCCGCATTGTGGAGGTCTGAAACATGGGCAATTTTAAAACCGTCGAAAGCACTGGGGAGATTTTTATCCGTAATGGTCATTTCTGTACATTTTACAGTAAAATTACCCCACAGTGACCATGCGAAAATAAGGGCAAACAGCGTCAGCAGAACCGTCAGCGTAATATGTTTTTTCCTGCATTTGCTCATATAAGTTCTCCTTAATAAATACGATTTAATTCTTACTATATCTGCGCGCTCTTTAAGTTATATTTACTCTATTATAAAAATCTTCTGGCGTACCCGCACTTTCTGCAAAGCTCCTCTTCTGCCTGCCGTCTGGAAAAGCCGTCATATATATTTTTTGCTCTTTCAGTTTCCAGAATATCGGAAAGCTCGGAAGTCAGAAGATTGCCCAAAGCTATATCCCCCTCATGGTCAAGGCAGCACGGCACAACCGTACCATCACACAGCACACCTATCTGATCCCGCAGTCCGTAGCAGAAGCACTTATTTCCGATCTCAGGCACGTTCAAATCCGGCCACTCGAATTTATCGCCGTGCTCAAGGTAAACCTTTTCTTTCAGCGTCCAGCTGTCCCTGCTCTTCTTCCACGGTTTTGGGAAACAGCTCTCAAGTATCTCCTCAATATCGCCGTTCATGCTCTCAAGTCCGTTTCTGTTCCACAGTCTGAGAACACAGATTTTCCCTGCCTGTGAAGCCTTTTTTGCAAGCTCGGTACACATCATCATATAAGCTCTTAGCTCGCCGCCCTCATTTGCCTCAAAGGACTGGAGGGATATATTAACCTTATGAAGGCCGGGAGCGTTTACAAGGATGCTGCCTTTTTCTCCCAGCATTGTACCGTTGGTGGTTATGATAACCTTAAAGCCCAGCTCTCCGGCATAATCCAGAAAATGTTTAAGCTCTGGATGAAGCAGAGGCTCCCCCATAAGGTGAAAATACAGGTAGTCCGTATATTTCCGCAGCTTTCCTGCAAGAGTTTCAAAATCTTCAACGCTCATAAAGCGTTTTTCCCGCTTTGTCTTGGGGCAGAATGTACACTTCAAATTGCACATATTAGTAATTTCAAGATAAGCCTTTTTAAACATTTTCCGCTCCTTAATATTCAAAAGCGACCGCCATTGGCGGCCGCTTTTGGCGTTGGAGGTCAATCCCCCACATTTATTATATCTGACATGATTTCAGGAGCTACTTTAGCCACTTTTCTGTCATATGTCATAATTCCGTTAAGTTCATTCTCCACATCGCAGAGCTGGGTATATACGCATGCGGCAAGGCCCTCAATCTTTGCAGGCCCGATCTGCTGCTGATAAAGCTCCTCAATGCCGATTTCAAGCTGAGCAGGCATCTCAAACTTTTTATAACCCAGATATTTATCACTGTAACAATGGCTTAAAACTTTATGACCGTAACCGCCGAACTCACTGAGTATTACAGCTCTGCCCTTTTTGTCGGCCTTGTAGCTGTAATTACGGCGGTATACATGCTCACTCTTGAGCTGTCCTACCCCCTGATCGTGCCAGCCGGAAGCATGGTCAACAGTACGGGTTTTATCCAAAGTCAGAACGTAATCGTACATTTCAGCTGCATCAAACTGTCCCCAGCCCTCGTTGAATATTATCCACATGGCAATAGAGGGGCAGTTATAAAGGGTATTTACCATCTCGGTAAGTTCAGCTTTAAACTCCGCTCTGTTATCCTTGCTGCCTCTGCCGAATATAGGGTAAAGATTATCCTTCATACCACTGGCAATAGCGGAAGCCATAGCAGCTGCACCGCCGTTGGGCATATCCTGCCACACAAGCATACCAAGTCTGTCGCAATGGTAATACCAGCGCAGAGGCTCAACCTTAACATGCTTTCTGATCATGTTAAAGCCCATAGCCTTAGCCATGCTTATATCGTATACAAGCGCCTCATCTGTGGGGGCTGTATAAAGGCCGTCAGGCCAGTAGCCCTGATCCAGAACACCGTTGTGGAAATAGGGTCTGTTATTTAAAAACAGTCTCGGAGTGCCGTTTGCATCATTATCAACAGAGAATTTGCGCATAGCAAAATAGCTCTGCACCACATCCTCGCCGCAGAAAGCCTTAAAGCCGTAAAGCTTTGGGTTTTCAGGTGTCCAAGGCTCAATGTCGGAAACGGGAATTTCGGCAGGCAGAGTATAATTTATACCGAAAAGCTCGGCGTATGCCTCGCCTTCACCCACGACCTCGGCGGAAATTTCCACCGTCTGTTCATCGAAATGGGGAGTAATACGGAGAGATTTAACATAGCTTTCGGGCACAGCCTCAATCCATACAGTCTGCCAGATGCCGCTCTGGGCAGTATACCAGATACCGCCGGGGCTGAGCTTCTGCTTTCCGTGGGTATGACCGCCCTTTTCGGTGTCATCGGTGACACGTACAGTAATGCGCATTATGCCGTCTTCTATGGTATCGGTTACATCCGTCTCAAAAGGCAGGTATCCGCCCACATGCTCTGCCACCTGAATGGAGTTTACCCATACGGTTGCTATCTGGTCAACAGCACCGAAGTGGAGCAGAATTCTTCTGCCGCTCCATTCTGCGGGTACTTGAACATCTCTGCGATACCACAGGTATTCTCCGCTTTTTAAGGTTCTGTTCACTCCGGAGAGCGCAGTCTCCGGTGAAAAAGGCACAGTAATTTCTCCGTCAAATTCTTTGGGGAACTTGGGAGACTTATTTATAGCATACTCCCATGTTCCGTTCAGGCTCATCCAGCCCATTCTTGCCAGCTGCGGTCTCGGATACTCAGGTAGAGGATTTGATAAATCTACTTGATTGGTCCACTCAGTATTCATAATTTCTCCTTCCCGGTACGCGCGGCCTCATGGTTCTGAGGCTGAATTGGGGTAAATGGCTTATTAGAACAGGCCGGGCATCATGCCGCCCTGAAGCTTTGCCATAGAACTGTTGGTCTTTTCTTCGGAAGCTTTGAGAGCTCCGTTGACGGCAGCCAGAATAAGATCCTGAAGCATTTCAACATCTTCGGGGTCAACAACTTCGGGGTCTATTTCAATGGAGTCGAGTCCTCTGGTACCGATAACGGTTGCCTTAACAGCACCGCCGCCGGCAGAAAACTCAAACTTTGTAGATTCAATTTCTTCCTGCATCTTCATCAGGTCCTTCTGCATTTTCTGGGCCTGCTTGATCATGTTCATCTGATTTCCACCGGGAAATCCACCGCGAAATCCACCTTTTGCCATTTTAATGTCCTCCTGTATAATGTATGTATTATAATAAAATCTCTATCTATTAGATAAATCTTACTTCTTTAAACTTCTTAAGCTCATCAAGACTGCGGGCAGACCGCTGGTCTTCAACCAGATCACCCAACTTTATACACATTTCCTTGCCGCTTAATTCTCTTGCCATTTGAGCGAAACGCTCCAGCATTTCCGGCTTTTCAAAACGCTTATGAATAAATCCCGGAATAACATCTATATGAAGGGTGTCTCCTTCCACATAGCCCCGTACTTTATTTGAATCGCCTATGCTCATTTTAATTTCCATAGGAAGTCCGGCAGTCTGGCGGCTGATTGCAGCCCAGAGTGCAGAATCCTGAACAGTGTTTCTGCTCTTTTCCTGCTTGTTGTCTCTGCCGTTGCGCTCTAAGAATGCATCCTCAGGCTGTTCCTCCTGAAAAGCGGAATAATCCAAAGCATCTTCCGGCTCCTCATAGTCACGCTCCTGCTGTTCTGGGTAGTAACTACCGGAGGGAACATCTTCGTACTCCCGCTCCTCGCAGTGAGGTTCGTCGTACTCCGGTTCTTCACGTGGCGGCTCATCATAGGCTGGCTCGTCGTATGGAGCTTCTTCGTATGCCGGTTTTTGAGCTTTCGGTTCTTCATGCTCAGGTTCTTCAGAAGCCTGAGGATAATTATCTTTCATTTCTCTGATCACAAAAACGCCATCACTCAGCTGCTTTTCAAGCCTTGAAATTCTGGCCTTCAAATCCTTAATACTGTCGCCCATACCATTGTCACACAGTGACAGCAGGCAAAGTTCAACCGCAGTTTTGGGATTTTTGGCATCCTTTAAACCGTACACGGAATTCTGAATAGTGGTGAGCGCACACACAATTTCATCCCTGGCCATGCGCTTTGCAAAGCTTCTCAGAAGCTCCGTGTCGTATCCGCCGGAAATAAGCTCAAGGGCACCCTTGGGAGCAACCTGAATCATCAGAATATCTCTCAGCAGGTTACTTAGCTCTGTAAGCAAAGTGGCCGGATCTTTTCCATCCATCCACATTCCGGAAAACTCTTTTAAGACCTCCGGACTGTCATGTTTTAATATTTTGCTCAGCATTTCCGCAATTCTGCGGTTGCCGGCAAGACCCATAGCAGAATAAACTGCCTCAGTATCAATTATTTCAGCACCCGAGCACTGGTCAAGCAGGCTCAGCGCGTCACGAACACCGCCGTCGGCAAGTCTTGCAATAAGCTCAGCCGCCTGAGGCATAAGCTTTATGCCTTCCTTATTTGAAATGTTAAGCAGATGCTCTGCGATAAGGGGTGTATCAATTCTGTGGAAAATGTGTCTCTGGCAGCGGGAAAGAATTGTTGCCGGAACCTTATGCAGTTCTGTGGTTGCAAGAATAAACATAAGGTGCTTGGGAGGCTCTTCAAGGATTTTGAGCAGAGCGTTAAAAGCGGCAAGAGACAGGTTATGCACCTCGTCTATTATATATACACGCTTTTTAACATCAGCCGGTGAAAAAACCGCCTCATCCCTCAAAGCTCTTACACTGTCAACACCGCTGTTTGAAGCAGCATCCAGCTCCACGACGTCCATTATACTGCCTTCCTGAATTCCACGGCAGGCAGCGCATTTTCCGCAGGGGTTGCCATCAACAGGATTTTCGCAGTTGACGGCTTTTGCAAGAATTCTGGCGCAAGTGGTCTTTCCTGTACCTCTTGTGCCGATAAAAATGTAAGCATGGGAAAGGCGGCCGGTTTTCACCTGATTTTTAAGCGTATCAGTAATATGTTTCTGTCCCACGACCTCATCAAAGGTCTGCGGGCGGTATTTACGGTAAAGCGCCTGATACATTATATTGCCTGTCCCCTTTCATACTTGCATAAAATAGATTATGGCCCTTGACAAGACTGCACACCCGGCTCTGAATAAAGCTCTATGCCCGTTACGCCGGCAGCCGGCTCAGACTCGGCGACCTCGCGGCACACGAAAAGCACCGCTTAATGCTGCTCGGTTCCCCGCCTGACATGGTTCACGGGTTTCCGTTGCGCGAGACCGAATCATCAACGCTGCTTACCGGGGTCAGACGACACAAAGTCTACCCTCGGCCGGGAATTTGTCCCTGCTATAGCGGATTGCAGGTTACAGGGCACCGCTGGCTCCCCAACTAGTGCAGCCTTGTCAAAAGCCACGAGCTCATTATACTACAACTTTTCCATATAATCAATATTATTTTTTCGCAAAGTAATTTCTCCTTTACAAATTTTGTTTATGTGCTATAATATTAGGGCAGTTTGGGGGCGTAGCTCAGCTGGGAGAGCGTACGGTTCGCATCCGTAAGGTCGAGAGTTCGATCCTCTTCGTCTCCACCATAAAGGTGAAGCACTATTGATGTCAAGGCCAAAAGCCTTAGAGAATCAAGGTGTTTCACCATTTTTTATCTCAAAAATCAGGCTCTGGTTTCAAAGATGTCAAAAGGCCTTCCTCCCAAAACTGAAGGGACTTGAACTCCCATATTCAGCAGCTTCAGAGGATTCATACAGACAGCGCCCTTTTTTAAGCCAAGTTTTTCAAAAACGGCACTACCTTTTTCTCAAAATAGACAAGCTTTCAGGCGTCGGTTTGTTGGTCACGACCAGATCATCAGACTGGCGCCCTTTTTCATTTTCCCCACATTTCAAAAAGGGAGCTGCCAAAAAGCGAAGGAAAATATGGATTAGAGAAACATACATAGAACACCAAAACGAAATACAGAGTTGAACACCACCACATCCTGGAACACAATGGCATAGTCCTTCTTTTGCCGAAGCTCCTCAATTCGCTTTGCATAGGCTTCCGCTGTGCCGTCCAGCACTTCGCAGCCAACTAACACATCCACGCTCACGCCGAAGAAATGCGCCAGTTCCAAAATAATTCGTATATCCGGTGGGGACAGGTTCTGCTCCCATTTGTAGACTGCCCCCACTGTCACGCCCATGGCTTCTGCAAGCTGTTCCTGCGTAATGCCCTGCTTTTCGCAAGGTCTTGACATTTTCTGAAATTTTAGGTTCCATCTCAGGCTCACCTCCGTTGCTTTATTCGTATTATAGCACGGGTTTTGTCTGAATTGAACTGACTGCCGGCACAAACAGAATAATAATATGAAAACTATCGAAGTCATGGTGCTTGTTCATAATTTCAGTGTTTTAGCCGATAAAAAAAGAGTGCAAAATTTTGCACTCTTTTTCTGAAAATAAATCCAAAGCTTCAAATAATTTTTACAACACTCTTTCTGAAATTACCCTGCAAATCTCGGTAACATTAGCTTTTGCAATAAATTCAAATTTAACTTTTCCAAGACCGGAAAACCATATTTCAAGTTCACTGTCAAGATCCAGCACACCGGCAGTTTCAACTGAATAGGCCTGAATTTTGCTGTAAGGCAGAGAGGTGAAGTCTTTTTTAGCTCCGGTAATGCCCTGCACATTCACAACAATAATTCTCTTATTGGTGAAAACCACACCGTCCCGAATACTTCTGTATGTGCCGATAATCTCTTCTCCGCTTACGAACATAGGCATAATAACGGAGGCATATGTACCGTTGTCTACGGGTTTCAATTTGAGAACAGCTGCGTTTTTGAAATCTATCATGTTTTCCTTCCTCTGAATATGGGAGAAATTTTTGAACTGTCGTTCAAAGTGTTTTTTATTTTAATAAACAAATATGAACAAATCTACATAAATCAGCCATTTTTTATGTTAAAAAATCTACTTAAACTTTGTGAAGTCTATGCTGTCGGCAGCAATCTCAAGCTCATAGCTCTCTCCACCTGCCGATACAAGCACATAGGCATTATCCGTTTCATATAAAATAACGCTGTAACTTCTAAGAGGATACGGTGCTTTGCCGCCAACGGAAATGAACACCTGCTCGCCGCAGGCTGTGTCATACGCCCATGCTTTTTCTTCATCCGTTAAAAACAGCGGCATCAGGGGAAAGAAATCTCCCTTGGGAATGTAATATATATCACGAATGCCTGAAAGCATATATGCGCCGTTATCATACATTACAAGCGCGCTCGGCTCGCCTTCAAAGGGCAGCTTTTCCATATTGAGCCACTGCTTATACATTTCCTCGTCAGCCTCTTCAAAAATATCATAGGGTGTTATTCCCTCACCCAGATATTTTGTTGAAACAGGGCTTGTGATTACTTCTGTCATTTCTGAGGGTATATACAAAGTACCCCAAAGCGCCTTGTTTTTAGCCGGAGATATTAAATCATAATTCCTTACGGCCTGCTCCCGCATTTTGTCAATTTCTGCATCCTTGCCGGGAAATTCTCCGTAGTATTTATAGTGTTTAAGCCCTCGGGCAAAAGCTTCATGTTCCGGCAGCTTGTCCGCATACTCGCAGTATGCAAGATTAAACTCTTCGGCTGCTTTATATTCCGGCGTTTCCATAAAGTCCTTTAAAGTTAAAAGACCCTCTTTGGGCTTTGCATTTTTAGGCTTGGTATCAAGCACAAGGCTAAGATTAGGTTCGCCCTCGCACAGCTTTGAAAAGTCAAAACTGTCTGCCATTTTCTCGACAGCTCCTTTGTCAAATTCCGAAAATCCGCCGGAGACGCAAACTGTATATCCGTTTTTTTCAAAGAACACAAATGCGTCGTAGATACCCCGATGATTTTTGTTTTTTTCAAAAGCTATGCTGACTGTGTCGCCCCCGGTTTTATACTGCCACTCTTCAAATTCCGTATCGGCTGGTATTGAAAAGCTTCCGTTGGCAAGCGTATCATCTGTGTTTATCGAAAGGCTTACGCCGATGCCGTTTATAACACCTTCGCAGGTAAATGAGCCATCTTCAAATATATATTTGGGCGTAAGAATTTTCGGTTCTGCTTTCTGGAAAGGTTCTATTCCCGCTGCCTTATAAAGGTACTCCATATTTGGAACCGCCGCTATTTTATCATGGAGTTTTACGCCGTAATCTTGGCTTATTTCCAGCAGCTTATCCATCATGGTTCTGTCTAAGGCGCCGTAAATCATTCTGTAATTTTCCTCCTGTTCATCTTTAACCCATGATAAATCGCTGTTGTTTTCAAATTTTTTTGTTTTAAAATATTTCCACCTGAAATCATTCCAGTCCCGTACCGCCAAAGCTGCCGGTGAATTTCCAAGGCCGGAGGGTGACAGTTCCTCTACACTTTGAGAACCCTTGTCCTCAACTCCCGGTGCTTCGTAATAATCTATTTTAACGTCGCTGGGAACCATACGGTCTTTAATGCTGAACCAGCCTGCGGCATAAGCCGTAACTGCCATAAGCGCCGCAGCTACTGCCGCTATCAGCATTATGCGGCCCATTTTTTTATAATTTTTTCCCTGTTTTACACTATCAGAATTCATTGCAGCCCAAGTCTCAAATATATATTCATCGTCCACATCCGTTAATGCCTTCATAAGCATGTCCTTTTTCAACATAAGCCCTCCTCCTGCAAATAGTTTCTCAGTTTTATTCTTATACGGTGAAGCATGGAGTTTGTCTTGCTTACTGAAAACCCGAACTTTTCCGCAATCTCTGAAACCGGATACATAAACCAGCACCGGCTCAAAAACACCTGTCTTTCAGTCTGGCTGAGCAAAGCAAGAAAACGGTTTACGGCAGCGCTGAGCTCTTTAAGCTCCACTTCCTTTTCCACGCTCTGCTTTGAAGCAATGCACTCCGAAAGTTCATCCAGAACAAGGTCGGTTTCTCCGCCGCCCCGCTTTTTTCTGTTTCCCCGCTCTATTCTGTTAAGAGCATTATTTCTGCATATCTTCCCCAGAAAAGGCGCAAGAATACCGGGGCGTTTATCGGGCATAGAGTTCCATGCGCTCATGTAAGTATCATTTACGCATTCTTCCGTGTCCTCGGAATTTGCCAGTATATTGTAGGCTATCTGATGACAATATCCGCCGTATTTCTTTGCAGTTTCGCTGATAGCCCGCTCTGACCTCTGCCAGTACAAATCCACAATATTTCTATCGTCCATAAGCTGTCTCCTTTTACTCTGAGCGCTCTCATATATAATAACAGCATTTCTGCAAAAGCTTTTCATTTTTTATAAAAAAATTTAAAAGCACCGGTTTAAGGTGCTTTTTGTCAGCTTTCGGGGATTTTCAGCATCTGCCCCGGATATATAATAGTTGTGCTGAGACCGTTTAGCTCCATTATCTCCTTATACCGCAGTCCTGAGCCCAGCTCCTCTTCCGCAATGCTCCACAGACTGTCTCCGGCTTTCACCCGGTAGGTTCTGTCAGGCGGTTCTGACACAGCTTGCAGATAGGAAACGGATATAGGTGACATTATGCTGTAATCTCCCTCAAGGCTTTGATTTATGACCGCCCGCTCACCGTTTACAGAGTACACTATCCATAGCTTCCCCATTACCCAGCCCGGAACAGCCGTACTGTCCCAGTAACGTGCTCCGGGCAAAATTTTCACAACATCGCCTGCACTTATATTTTCTCCTGAGCCGTAATCGGGTCTGTATGCTCCCAAAGCATCGGACGCATTGCGATAGCCCTTTACTACGCCGTCTCCTCTGTTTCCCTCAATAGAGCATATTGTATCTCCGTTTCGCGACAGGCAGTAGCCCATATGGTCAGCCTCTCTGCCTGCTAAATCATATATCATAATGTCGCCCTCGCGGTAATTTTCCGTCACCCAAAGGCCGTGTTTTTTCGCCCAGTCCATAACATATGGACAATAGGCAGACTTTCCCCCGTTGAGAAAAAGCTTTGAAAGCCCGCACTTCATAAAGCCTGCCCACACGAATGTGACGCACCAGCTGTATTCGGCGCCGCTTACAGGATATCCGTAATAGAGGGTGTTATATATTACATTGTTTGAGCCAATGGGCTGTTCGGAAATTCCCACCTGAGACAAAAACCATTGGCTGAGTTTGGTTACGTCGTTCATTTTATCACCTGATACATATTATTCATTAAGTGGTAAAATGGTCATTTCAATTTATATAACTATTATTTCTATAAAAGTAAACCCGACCGCAAATGCAGTCGGGTTTACGTGATTATTTTCAGGTTGAAGTGCAGCAATATTACAGGTGGAAACGCCGTCTTGTCTCCTCACGGAGAGAGGGCACACAGCGCACTATTATAAGGGGCATGGAAAAGCCGAGGCATACAGCCAGTACAATCAGTGACCAGCCCGGATTCCAGCGGGTTGAAAAATAACAATCTATAATCAGCTCAGTTGCAATGCACATAAGGCCTATGCCTACAAGGCATATAACAATGGATGTAATAGTAGAACGGCGACCGCCCCGCATCAGGAAACATATTAAAAGACTTATAACCGCAAAGGAAATCATAAGCGGCAGAGCAAGTCCCACATACCAGTCAAGTCCTCCGGAGGCAAGGGCAATAAGCATTACATATAATGCAACCGCCACTATATCCAGCGCAAGCTTTGCCAGCACCGACATTTCTCTCCACAGCAGCGGCGGCACAAACCATATCCACAGCATAACCGCAGCTCCGGCAGCGTATAACCACCATTGTATTTCAGGTCTGAGAGTCAGATTTAAAAGGCCGCAGCAAATTGCCACTGATGCAAACATAACACTCAGCAGCAGCGCAAGCTCTCTTTTCGATACCGGCGCAACCGGCTGCTGCCTCTGCGGGAAAAAGGACAGCTCAATATTTCTTTCCGCATCATTGGGATTTATAACAAGGGTGCCGCAGAGAGGACAGCGTTTAAGCTCCTTCCCCAGCTCAACACCGCAATTAACACAATACGACATTCAATTCCCTCCTTCTGCCCCGTTCGGGCGCTGACGGTTGCTCTCAATATGGACGGGAATTCCGTCCCGCACAAGAAAGCTGAAGAACTCCCGCTCAAGCTCCGATTCTTTCATAGTTCCCGAAAAGGTAACTTCCATAATGTTTCCGTAGCTCATAGATGCAAGGTGAGGTCTGGGAACGGTAGCCTGTCCCTGTACAACCTCCATATGCTCAATATAGGGCTGCATCTCCTCCGGGACTTTAAATATACCGGGGTTTGTCATTATGGCTGAATAGGGCTTTGTACCTTTAAGCTTATAACTCACCGTCATAATGATATTTTTAAGAAATCTGGGAACAATCTTCAAGAATTTATTATTCTGGAAACGTACGTTTCTGCTGAAAGCCGCCCGCATTTCATTGGGGCTGCAATGAATTCTCATATAGTGGTGCACAAGGCTCACCACTTCCTCAAAGCTGTAATCCCCTAAGCTCGGGTCAATCCATGGCTGAACGGTAAGAATAAAGTTACGCATGGTCTTTGTGGGAAAATATGCTCTGAGATTTACGGGAACAGAAAGAGCAATGGGCTTTTCCTTTATAGGCCGCTCACCTCTCTGCTTTTTCATAAGCACATACATTAAAACGCCGCAGAGATAATCTGTTATTGAAACACCTAAGCTTTTGGCTCTGGCCTTAAGCTTATCAACCGACATAAAGCCCATGGTAACATTAAAGGTATAAAACTTTTCCGGCGTGCCTATATTCTGATAGGCCCTTTTAACAAGGGGCTGAGCCTTACAGCGCTTAACCGCATATTTTGAGTAGGCATCCTCCCACTCCTCGACGGTGGATTTTTCTTCAATATTCTGTATGCCGTTTTCGTTTGGAACCTCAACACCGGTTTCCCTGAGATACTGGGCAAGGAGACAGCGCATAAAGCTCAAAGCTCCGGCACCGTCGGAAATGGCGTGAAACACCTCAACGGAAATACGCCGGTTATAATAGTAAAAACGAACAAGCCAGTTATTGTCCTCATTAAATCTCACCGGTCTGCACGGCTCGGCAACATCCTCTTTAAGGAAAGGGCCGGGGGCTTTGTTAGGCTCAAAATAATACCAGAAAAAACCTTTTCTTATTCTGCTTCTGAAGCCCGGAAAGCGCGGCATAACCTTGTCTATTGCTCTCTGCAAGGCCTCCGGCTGTACCTTCTCCGTCATAACGGCAGAGAAGCGGTAAATGGCCGAATATTCCTCAGTTTGCAGGGAGGAATACATGACGCTTGCATTATCCATTTTATACCATGACACTTTTCTGTGGGGCAAAGTCTCTCACCTCGATTTACTCTCTGCAATTATATATTAGCACTCAAATTCTATTACTGCAAGGAAAAATATGCTCATAAAAATCTTGCCAGAATTGCGGGATATGTTATAATTATCAAAAATAAGGGAGATGAAGAAAAATGAGCAAAGACAGATACCGTAGAAAAAGAGGTACTCCGGAGCCGAAGCTCGACCCGGCAATGCGTGTTTTGAAGGCTCTCCACAGTGCAGGCACCCCTGAGGAGCTGACCGCCGATGAGCTGGAAAAGCAGCGCAGAAATCAGGAGGTTCTGGGAAATCTGGCAGCACCTATGACCGGAATGGAATGGGAGTGCACGGATATAGGCGGAATTCCCGCCGCATGGATGCGGCTTTCACGGCCCCACAAGAAAAAGAGAGCAGTTTTATACTGCCACGGCGGTGGATACACCAGCGGAAACTTAGGCTATTCCAAGGTTCTGGCCTCCAAGCTTACTCAGCGCACCGGATTTGACGTGCTTGCATTTGAGTATCGTCTTGCTCCGGAATTTCCCTATCCCGCTGCCCTTGACGATGCCGAAAAAGTCTGGGATTACCTTATGCACCTTGGCTACGGCGCAAGAGATATAGTGGCTGCCGGTGACTCTGCCGGAGGTAATCTTGCGCTGGCACTGTGCCATAAATTAAAGGCCGAGGGCCGTATGCTGCCCGGTGCCCTGCTTTTAATGTCCCCGTGGACAGATATGACCGCATCAGGCATTTCCTATGAGCAGCGCCGCGATTTTGACCCAATGCTCACGGCGGAATATATTAAGGCAGTAAGAAAGGCTTATGCAGGAGACAACGACCTTAAATCCCCCCTGCTCTCCCCTCTTTTCGGAGACTTTGATGACTTCCCTCCCACTCTGATTCAGGTAGGCTCCCATGAAATTCTGTACTCTGACTCCGAGCAGCTGAGAGACAGAATGGTGGAAGCGGGCGTTACCTGCCGCCTTGAAGTCTGGGATGATATGTGGCATGTTTTCCAGATGTTTCCTCTTAAAAAATCCTCATATGCCATGGATAGTATGGCCCATTTTCTGCTTGAGGAATTATAAAAATTTAAACTTAGCAGCCGGCATTACCGGCTGCTGTTTTTTATTACTGCAAATACGTCAAAATCGCCACAGTTACTTCAAGGCAAGGCGCTTTTTATTTGATTTTTTGTGTATTACGCCAAAAGTATCCCCCGCTCTTGCAAATATATAGATAATGTTGCATAATGATTATAATTAAAATCCTATTAGGAGGAACAAAAATAAATGAAAAGGATGACAAGGGTTGGCCTTATCACCAGCGGTGGTGACTGTCAGGGTCTCAACGCTGCAATTCGTGGTGTAGGCAAGGCACTTTTCCAGCGTCTCGGCAAAAATGTCGAAATTTTCGGTATGTATGACGGCTATCGCGGACTTATAGACGGTGACTACAAGTACATGGAGTCCTCTGATTTTTCCGGCATTCTTACTCAGGGCGGTACAATTTTGGGTACGTCCCGTCAGCGTTATATTCCGGGCAAGGATATAGTGGATAAGGACGGCAACAGCCTTATGCCGGCAATGCTGGACACATACAACAGACTTAATCTTGACTGTCTGGTAATTATGGGCGGCAACGGTACACAGAAAAGCGCAAAGCTCATTTCTGATTACGGTATGAATGTTATCACCCTGCCCAAAACCATTGACAATGACATCTGGGGCACAGATACCACCTTCGGTTTTCAGAGTGCAGTTGATATAGCTACAAACGTTATAGACTATATCCACTCCACCGCCAGCTCTCACAGCCGTGTGTTCGTTGTGGAGCTTATGGGCCGTGATGCAGGCTGGCTCACCTTAAACGCCGGTATCGCCAGCGGTGCGGACGCTATCCTCATTCCCGAAATTCCATACGATATAGAGAAGGTCGCGGATATGATAAGAGCAAGAAAGGAAGAAGGAAGAGGCTTCTCCATTGTTGCATGTGCTGAGGGTGCTGTGTCTATACACGACAAAATACTCACTGAGGAAGAAAGCCGCCGTAAAAAAGAAAACAATCGTTTCCCCGCTGTCTCCTACGCCATTGCAGACGAGCTGCAGAAGCTCACCGGCGTAGAAACCAGAGTTACCGTCCCCGGCCATTATCAGAGAGGCGGCCCTCCCTGCCCTTACGACAGAGTGCTGGCTACTCAGTTCGGTACTGCCGCCGCTGACCTTATTGTCAACAAGCAGTATAACCGCATGGTTGCAATTCAGGATAACCGCATAATCTCAATTCCTCTTGAGGATGCCGCCAGCAAGACAAAGTTCCTGCCCAAGGAGCACTACATGATACAGGTAGCAAGAGACATCGGCATCTGCATGGGTGACTGAAATTTTAAATAAGCAAAACGCACGATGATTTTCATCGTGCGTTTTATTTTTTAATCTGTGTTTTTTTCGCTGACTATCTTATAGTAAGTCTTTGCCGTAAGGGCATAGATAATTCCGTAAATCAGCGCAAAAGCAAGGAAGCATACAGCAGAGCAAACAGCCGTAAGTTTGAAATTCTGCATTCTGAACATTGTAAGCAGCAGTCGCATCATATTAAAATCCATTACAAGGTGAATCCCCGCCACCACAAGGGGGGCAAAAAATACGGTCAGCACCTGCAAATTGATACTCCTGCGGATTTCTTTTTTAGGCAGTCCCACCTGCTGCATAACAAGGAAACGTTCCCTGTCCTCATAGCCGTCGGAAATCTGGCGGTAATACATATTAAGCACCATAGCCATAAGGAAAATACTGCCCAGAATAAGGCCGAGGAACAGGAAGCCTCCGTCAGCCTCATACTCAATGGCTCTGTCCTCTTCTCTTGAGGAAATCATGTAATATGCTTCTTCCTCTTCCTCCTTCAGAAGCTTGCGGAAATCGCCGGATATAGCATTGTATGCGCTGATTTCTTCCTCTGCGCCGCCTTCCACATCAATAAGGTAAGTTGTTTGTACCTGGATATCCAAGTTGTCGTTGTTTCTGTTCTCAATAAACATTTGGCTTGCGTCTTTGATTTTCCACACTTCATCGCTGTCCGGTAAAACAACATATATAATTCCGCCGGAAATTGAGTTTACGGCAACAGGCATCCAGAATTCATTAACCCCCTGTATAAGCTCATGGCTGAACTCCCCTGCCTCGGAAAAATCAAAGTCTATTCTGTCCGACTTTGCAGCTGAGCCTGCAAGGATGGCCTGCTGAGGGCTGAGGGCTGCGTTTTCGCCGGTAATTTCATTGTAGGTATCAAGACTTATGAAAAGGAAATCATAGAACTCTCCAAGGTCTTTTACCTGACTTCCCGGTGAAAAATCATACATCGGTTCAAACTTATCCTCTACCTTACGCAGCGTGAGGGGCAGGCTTTCATAGCTTTCAAATTTCTCTATTTTAAGTCCATGGTTTTCGAGACTTGTCTCAAAGAAATTCTCTGTTTCCATCATTCCGGTAAGTCTGTTATCCGTAGTATTCACATGCATAACAATTTCACTGGGGTTATTTTTCTCCAGTATATCGTCAATTCCCAGATACAGGGAAAGTGTGCCCGACACCATAACCAGAACCATTGTAGAGAGGATACATATATTTGCAAGGCCGACAGCATTGCGGTTCATACGGTGGAGCATACCGGAAATGCCGATGAAATGGCCTGTTTTGTAATAGAACTTTTTATTTTTCCGCAGCAGCTTCAATACTGCGATGCTGACGGCGGAAAACAGACAGTAAGTGCCGATAATAACGAGGATAACTGCAACGAAGTAATATTGGAAGGCATAGATTGCACTTTTCGCAGTAAGTGCCAGCGCGTAGCCGCCGACCAGAGACAAAACTCCCATAATTGCCAGCAGCCACCGGGTTTTAGGTTCTTTCTCCCCTGTATCGTCTCCCCGCAGAAGCTCGATAGTATTGAGTTTTTTGAGTTTCAGCAGATTTTTAAGCAGAACCAGAAGCATAATTGCGCCGAAAAGGATGGCTGTTACGCCTATGGCAAAGGTTGAAATATAGACATCGGCAGCATTAAAGTTTATAAGCTTTCCCGCCATCATAAGCACAAGCTTTAACAGCAGAATTCCCAATATAAGTCCAAGCCCTGTGCCTATGAGCCATGTGTAAAGGCTCTCAAAAAACATAACCTTTGCAATATTGCCCTTACCCATGCCAAGCACATTATATAAGCCAAGCTCCTTATTTCTGCGCTTCATAAGAAATGAGTTTGTGTAATTTAGGAACACTATTATAAAAAGGCCCAGTATTACCGAACCGATGCTCATGTAATTTGCCAGATAATTATATCTCCGATCATCCCCGAGAGGAATTCCCGCCATTGCAAGAACTATATAGAATACGGCAGAGGAAAAGATAACCGTCAGAATATAAGGCAGATAGAATTTGCCGTTTTTCATAAGGTTTGAAGCGGCAATTCTGGAATAAAAGGATTTAGTCATTTTTTCCGCCTTTCTGCAGTACGGTCAAAGTGTCTGAAATTTTACCGTACATCTCGCTCTCCGTCATGTCCGCCCTGTAAAGCTGGTGGAAAACCTCTCCGTCTTTTATAAACAGAACTCTTTTAGCGTGGCTTGCCGCCTTAACGGAGTGAGTGACCATTAAAATAGTCTGTCCCTCGGCATTTATATCCTCAAAAAGATTTAATAATTTGTCGGTTGCCTTTGAATCCAGCGCGCCGGTAGGTTCATCCGCCAGAATAAGCTGAGGGTTTGTTATTATAGCTCTCGCCACAGCGCATCTCTGTTTCTGACCGCCGGAAATTTCATAAGGGTATTTTTCCAGAATATCGTAGATACCCAGCTTTCGGGCTATGGGGTCGAGGCGTCTTGCCATTTCATCGTACTTTTTCCCCTCCAGAACCAGAGGCAGGAAAATATTATCCTTTAAGCTGAATGTATCAAGCAGGTTAAAGTCCTGAAAGATGAAGCCCAGGTTGTCACGGCGGAAGGCCGCCAGATCCTTGTCTTTGATTTCACCTACATTCTTTCCGTTTAAAATAACCTGTCCGGAGCTGGGCTTATCCAATGATGCGATTATATTTAAAAGCGTAGTCTTACCTGAGCCGCTCTCACCCATTATTGCAACGTATTCGCCCTTTTCAACGGAAAAATTTACATTCTTAAGAGCCTGAACGCTGTTGCCGCCAAAGCGGGAGGTATAGATTTTTTTAAGCTGATTTACTTCAAGCATTGCCATATCGGTATTCTCCTTTTGTATTTTGTGGCTTTATTATAAATTTTTCCTGCCTGCTCTGCCATAGCTTTAGCTTACGCTTTGCTTTTTAATCTTACATTTATGTAAGATTGCAGGAGCTTCCCTTTATTCGTAGGGAAGCTCCTGCTTTTCGTTTTTAAATGTAATTATAACTTCAGTACCTTTTTTAAGCTCCGACTTAATTTCTATCTCATGTCCGAGCTTATTTAATACCCTCTTGCATATGTAAAGCCCGATTCCGGTGGATTTTCTGTCATAGCGTCCGTTATAGCCTGTATAGCCTTTCTGGAAAACTCTGGGCAAATCCTCGGGGGCAATGCCTATTCCGGTGTCTGCTATTATAAGGCTGTCCCCCTTAGTGCTGATGCTTATAGAGCCGGAGGGAGTATATTTTAGTGCATTATCAAGTATCTGGCAAATTACAAAGAGCAGCCATTTTTCATCGGTAACTGTGGAAAGCTCCGTGCCCTCATATTTAAGGCTGATTTTCTTTCTGATAAACTGCTTTGAATACTTCCTGACCGCCTGTTTTATTATGCCGTCCAGCTCATAGCTTTTCAGCACATAGTCGGAATAATCGCTGTCAAGGCGCAGATAGAAAAGGAGCATTTCAACATACTGCTCAATTTTCATCACTTCTTCTCTGAGTTCCGGAGAATATTCCCCATCACCTGTGTCCATGAGAAGATGAATGGCGGAAATAGGAGTTTTCACCTGATGCGCCCATATTGTGAAATAATCCAGAGCCTCTGAAAATTTAAGCTCACTCTGATTTTGAAGCGCAATTCTGCCCTCGTGGCTAAGCCGTATAAGCTCATGATATTCTTTTTCAACTTCCCCGTCACATTCCGGCAGATTTTCTATGGAAAGCAGAATCTGCTCCTGTACAATTTTAAGCTTTCTGATTTTTGTGTACCAATGCTTAAAATCCACAGCACCCCATATAAGACACAGCACAAGGCATATTGAAATTCCGTAGATAATCAAATTTTCAGGCATTTTTGCAAGGGAATAAAAGACCGCAAAAAATGTGCACAAAACCAGAAGCAGGAATATAAACCTTGCTCTGTCCTTTAAATATTTTCCGAAAAGCTTCATTCTATAATATACCCCTGCCCTTTTTTAGTGGATATAAAGCCCGAAAGGCCGATTCCTTCCAGCTTTTTTCTGAGTCTTGCCACATTCACGCTCAGCGTATTTTCATCCACAAAACTGTCAGACTCCCAAAGCTTCTGCATGAGGGTATCTCTGGAAACTATTTTTCCGTTGTTCTCCATTAAAACCTGCATGATTTTATATTCATTCTTTGTAAGTTCCAGCCGGTTTCCTTCGTAGCTCAGCGAGCCGTCGTCGGTACTGAGCACCGCGCCTTTATGGCTAAGCAGCTTTCCCGACATTGAAAAATCATAGCTTCGCCGTAAAAGCGCCTGAACCTTGGCGTTTAAGACCTGCAAATCAAAGGGCTTTGCAATAAAGTCATCAGCGCCCATATTTATTGCCATAACTATGTTCATATCATCTGAGGCAGAGGATATAAAAATAATAGGCAGTTTTGAAACCTTTCTGATTTCAGTGCACCAGTAGTAGCCGTTATAAAAAGGCAGCCCTATGTCCATTAACACAAGTTCCGGCTTGAATTCCAGAAACTCACCCATAATATTTGAAAAATCCGCGGCCTGTTTTACCTCAAAGCCCCACAATTCAAAGTGCTTTTTCATGGCTCCGGATATAAGTTCATCGTCCTCAACAATGTATATTTTCATTTTTTCACCTCGCCATATTATAAACACAAACGACAGTTTAGCGCAACTGTCACTTGTGTTATTTTTAAAGCTGTGTTATTCTTATTAAAAATATTTTCGACAAATCCCAATTTGAAAGGATGGTTTGTTATGATTCAACCCAATGACATCATGAATGTTGAAGCCGAGGACTGGGAGGATTTCAAGAAAAAAGCTGCACAGGATGAGCTTTATTATAACGGTCCCGGCGATTTGCTCGACACTGCTGATGGCAGAGCTAAATTCTGCCGTTTAAATAACAGCGGCGTTTTCAGAAAAGACGACCCGGATTACCCCAAATATAAAATTTGGGTATTTAACAATCAGGGGCAGGGTCTTGTAATCAAGCGCCGCAGCCACGTTGACCCCAAGCTTATGGAAAATGTTGAATTTGATGCCGAGGGTAATCAGATCAGCAAATCCTACGAGCCTGCATAAATAGCTTCAAAGCACCGGAAATTTTCTTTCCGGTGCTTTTTCATGTATATTTTTCTCTTAAAAGTTCATTTTAAATTAAAGACGCAGCATCTGCCGCACCTTTTTATTTATCTTTTGTTTCCGAAAAGTCCTCTTAGAATAGACTTGGAGCCTGAGCGCATAACAGAACTGAGGGCATTTGTGGCCGCTCTTTTTGCCATTGTCTTTCCGTTCACTTTTCTGCCGCCCATAACGGAGTTTACAAGATTGGTGCTGACAGAACGGGCAGCAGATGATGCTGCGTTGGATGCAGCCCGCTCAATGGTGTCTCTGCGCCGTTTTGAAGCTCTCTCCTGCTCTCTTTCGTATTCCCGCTGTGCTCTCTCTTCGTCTTTCAGTCTCCTGCGCTCGGCTGCTGCCTCTTCACGGCGGCGCTGCTTTTCCACGGCTTCTTCCTCTTCCTCCTGTCGGCGGAGAAGTTCAAGCTCCTGATTTGCCCGCTCTAAAATCTCAAAGGCGGATTCTCTGTCCACGCTCTCCCTGTATTTTAAATCGAACTCATCTCTTATAATAAGCTTCTGCACATATTCTTCATCTGCCGGCCCCATAAGGCTCTGAGGCGGCATAATATCTGCCCGTTCAACAACTGATGGAATACCGTATTCATCCAGAAAGCTTACCAGTGCCTCACCTACGCCCAGCTCCTGCAAAGCCTCTTCCGTGTCAAAGTCTGGATTTTCTCTGAATGCTTTAGCTGCCGCTCTTACTGCCTTCTGCTCGGCAGGTGTGTAGGCTCTCAGTGCGTGCTGAACCCGGTTTGAAAGCTGAGCCAGAACTTCATCGGGTATGTCGGAGGGGCTCTGGCTTATAAAGTAAATACCCACACCTTTTGAACGGATAAGCTTTACCACCTGCACGATTTTCTGAACCAGTGCCTTGGGAGCATCATCAAACAGCAGATGTGCTTCATCAAAGAAGAATATCATTCTGGGCTTATCCAGATCTCCCACTTCGGGCAGTCTCTCAAAAAGCTCAGTCATCATCCACAGCAGAAAGCTTGCATAAACCATAGGACTCCGGATAAGGCGGCGGGAGGAGAGAATATTGATATATCCCCTGCCGTCACGGTCGGTACGCATCCAGTCTCTTATGTCAAGGGCAGGCTCACCGAAAAGCACCTCTCCGTCCTCATCTTCAAGCCGGAGCAAAGCTCTCTGAATTGCGCCTATGCTGGCGGTGGATACATTACCATAGGAGGTGGTGAACTCCTCTCTGTTGTCTCCCACATAGCGCAGCATTGCTCTCAGGTCTTTAAGGTCAAGGAGCAGAAGCCCATTATCGTCTGCCACTCTGAAAACTATATCCAGAACGCCGCTCTGCACCTGGGTAAGATTTAGAAGTCTTGCCAGAAGAACCGGCCCCATATCGGAAACGGTGAGTCTTGCAGGATGACCCGCCTCACCGAAAACATCCCAGAATCTTGTGGGGCAGCCGTGAAGCTCAAAGTCCATAAGTCCCAGTAGATTTACTCTGTCCTGCATTCCATCCGAGGGAACTCCGGGCAGGCACATTCCGCTTAAATCGCCCTTTACATCCGCCATAAACACAGGCACACCCATATCGGAAAAGCTCTCAGCCATTACCTTCATCGTTATAGTTTTTCCTGTTCCCGTTGCGCCTGCAATAAGTCCGTGACGGTTTGCCATGGAGGGCTCCAGATAGAGCTTGTGATCCGATTTGGCAAGGAAAATTTTTCCATCTTTATACATTATAAATCACTCCCGTAATCCTTGAATTATCAGCACTTCTATATAATAACACATGCGTAAATTTTCCTCAACTCCAATCTTATTTTGCTTGTAGAAGTACTTTTGTTGTGCTATGATTAACATAACAACTTTTAACGGAGGGCCATCATGATTTTATACTATACCGGTACCGGCAACAGCCGCTACACAGCTTCCATACTTTCCCAGCAGAGCGGCAAGGAGCTTGTCTGCATGAATGATATTATGCGCCAGAGAATACAGGATCCTTACGCCGCAAAATACAGCTTCAAATCTGACAGCTCCTTTGTTATCGTATGCCCCACCTACTGCTGGCGCATACCCAGAGTTGTGGAAAAATTCATAAGAGAAAGCCGATTTGAGGGCACGAAAAAAATATATTTTTATCTCACCTGCGGCACCGGAACCGGCGCTGCCTATACTCACGCACAGGAGCTTTGCCATGAGCTGGAGCTTGATTTCATGGGTTTAGGTTCTGTTAAAATGCCGGAAAACTTCATAACCATGTTTAAAGCCCCCTCATATGACGAGGCACACGGCATAATAAGAGCCGCAATCTCCCAGATTGAGAGCGCAGGCAGACTTATTCACTTCGGAAAAACCATAAGCGACAATAACGCCGGCAGCTCTAATCTCACAAAGCTCAATAATCTTTTCTACAAGATTTTTGTTAACGACAAAAAGTTTTCTGCTGATAATAACTGCATAAGCTGCGGAAAATGTGAAAGCATCTGCCCGCTGTGCAATATCAGCTTGGAGAACGGTAAACCCCAGTGGCACGGTAACTGCACTCAGTGCATGGCATGTATTGCAATCTGCCCGCAGGAATCCATAGAGTTCGGCAATAAGGCAAAAGGCAAGCGGCGCTACTATCTTTATGCAAACGGAACGCAAAAAAATATTGTAAGAAGTGAAAACAGTAAATAAACTGTTAAAATTATCCGCTTTCCATTTCATTTTCGCAAAAATCATAACTTGCATATTGAGTGAAAGTAAAAAATATGTTATCTTTATATTGTAAAAAGAAGTTCGCACCGCCGAACTTCTTGCTTTAATTACGGGTTTGACCCAAGAGAAAAGAAAGAGGGACAATTCATTGAAAAAAAGAGTTATCTCAGCTATCGTGCTTCTTGTTGTAAGTGCGACCTGTGTTTTGCTGTCTGAGGCTACAAGAGTGCTCTTCTTTGCCGTAGCCGGCATTTTCTGTGCCTATGAGCTCAGCCATAATCTGGAAAAAATGGAAGTTTACTGCTGTGCATGGGTTATGTACGTTTATGTGGCTCTTCAGGCAGTGCTTGCACTCACTCATGCAGGCCCTATTATATTTATTTCCTGCTCCGCACTTGGTGTTTATCTGGCACTCTTCTCAGGTATAGTCCACAAAAAGGTCAGCGGTGCCGGCGCAATGTATACCCTTGCCGGAATTGCCTATCCCTGCCTCCTTTTCGGAATTTTAATGATGATAAGCGTACACGAGCTGTGGCTTCCATCCCTTGTGCTGGGCGCTTTCTCCGCATGGGTATGCGACAGCTTTGCGCTCTTCGGCGGTATGGCCTTCGGAAAGCACAAGGTTGCCCCTGATGTAAGCCCCAACAAGAGTATTGAAGGCTGCATCTGCGGTGCTCTTTCCTCTGTTTTAACAGGCTGGCTTTTCCATATTTTAGGCTTGTTCCCCGAAATATCACTTTCCGTCTTAATTATCACCTGCTTCTTTGCCTCTACCCTTGGTCAGATCGGTGACCTTGCAGAGTCTCTTGTTAAGCGTTATATCGGCATTAAGGATTTCAGCAATCTTATCCCCGGTCACGGCGGCATGTTCGACAGAGCAGACAGCCTGTTATTCTCCATTCCCACTGCATTCCTCTGTCTGCACATTGCAGGAATTTAATATAATTTGTGATTGTTTATGAACGAAATAAATACTACCCCAAAGCATTTAGATAAGAAAGCACTTTTTATCATAAATCCTGTCTCGGGTAAAAAGCAGATTTTCCGTCTTATTCCTTATGTAATACGGGAATTTATGAATGAAGGCTACATGGTAACCACTATGGTCACCTCACACAGAGGTGAGGCCAGCGAATTTGCCGCTGAATATGGTAGGGATTTTGACCTTATCTGCTGCAGCGGCGGTGACGGAACATTGAACGAAACACTCAACGGTCTGGCCCGCGAGGGTATTAACATGCCTCTAGGGTACATTCCCTGCGGCAGCACCAATGATTTTGCGCTCTCTCACATGCTTTCAACGGATATACGCACAGCTGCTAAAAATGCAGCCTCCGGCAATGTCCGTGACTATGATATAGGCCGTTTCGGTGAACATTACTTCACTTACCTTGCCGCTTTCGGCGCATTTTCATGGCTTGCCTACACAACAGATCAGGCCCTTAAAAATATGCTGGGACACACAGCCTATATAATAGAAGGTATAAAGGATTTATCAAAAATCAAATCCGTGCACCTTAAAATGATCGCAGACGGTGTTCTCCATGAGGGTGACTATGTATTCGGTGCTGTCAGCAATTCATATTCAATAGGCAACACCTTCTTTTTCCCCGAAAACATAGTTGATACGGCAGACGGAGTATTTGAAGTTCTGCTTATCAAGATGCCGAAAAGCTTTATAGAGCTTGATACCATTGTAAGGTGTCTAATAACTCAGGATTACAGCTCTCCGTCTATTGATTTCTTGCAGGCATCTGATATTTACGTTGAAAATCCCGAGGGTCTTGAGTGGTCACTTGACGGTGAATGTTCCGGTTTTTCAAAGTCGGTTCATATCTGTCCCCTTAATAAGTTTCTTCATCTGCAAGCTTAAAAATCTTTAACTGCAAGCTAAAAAAACACCCGCTGAACAGCGGGTGTTTCAGAGTGTCGAGAAATCCGGCGTGCGTCAAGCACAAGCCGGGTTTCGTTCGCAAATGCGGGCAAATATAAGAAGCAGCAAGGTGTGCTTGCACGCCTTCCATTTCCATTTAGCCAGCTTTTTGAGATTCATGGCAACAAACTTAAGCTTCACCCAGTTTGCGGTCTGGGCCAAGCCTCTGCAGCGTGTATAACGCATGGCGTGTT
>RCNI01000054.1_pt1 | contig 73696 bp, 58 predicted proteins | sample 2041151 | NCBI WGS metagenome assembly RCNI01 (sample SAMN09708214, study PRJNA481090) | feces metagenome | isolation source: feces | place: Antarctica: Albino Rookery
GGCTAAACGGAAAAAGCCCGGTACAATACCGAGCTTTATTCCAATCTAAGAAGGCCTCTTAATCAATATTAACCGTCCAACTTTTGGGGTTCAGTTCAGGCCTCGTTCATCCATTCAGGAACCGATGGTCCCGTACTCCTCTGGGTTATCCCCAGATGTTCAGATCATTTGCTATGTAATCTTCAAGGATGGATCCCTTTGGATCCCCACTCATGCAGAGAAAGCCTTCAGCTTTCACTTCAACAACTTTGCTCTCTGGAGCGATATATTCTTTATTCATGATTCTTTGTTTTCTTATTTAATATCAACCTTGACTGGAGTATTATTATCAATTTTAAAGTACATTCTTGGAGAAAGAGTGATTCCATTCAAATTTCCGGTCTGTTTATTGGAGTCAGACTTACTGAATTTCAAAGAACATGTTCCCTCAAAGAAAGAACTTGCCAGATTAAAGTTCCAATGATTACATTCTCCAAGGCCAGCAATAGTAACAACTTCCTGAGTCTTTAAACCAGGCCAATCTTTAAACCAATCACCGTCTTTATCAGACCAGCCCCAAAGATTAACATACTCCTTGTATGCCAAATAAACATCGCAATTAACATGCTTTACATCTGCCTGCTCAACCGTTCCAAGATTATAAATATTAGAACGCTCAAAAGTGAGCTGTTTTGCGACCTTACGAGATTCATCTCCGTTCACAACCATCCTCAAAGAATTGATAGGCGTAGGTGCAACGACGATATGATAAGTATAGCCTTTCTCGAAATTACCTCTGAGAGTAACGTCTCTGAATCCCTGCTGATCATTGTCATAGATAGCGCATGCTATATTCTTGCCACAAGCGCCCTCACCGGTAATGCGTGCATCAGTTTCCAACCTGACAGACTGAACATTATCAGCATTGACGGTGAATTTGAGCAAAGCAGCCGCATTCTTGAAGTTCAGGACCGTATTCTCAGAATAAGCGACCATCGGAGCGGTGTACTGATCTCCTACAGTCTGATCTTTCCAGATCTGGACATTCGAAACGGCATTTTCCCAAACATGTGATTCTTTAGCAAGGTGTCCATAAACGGCATAGTAAGGGCCATTGAAATCTGCTCCGACCTCACCTTTAAAAGTAGCGGTTGCGCCAGAGTCCTGAGTAGTAAAAACTGATTTTTTGTCGCCATTGATAGCATAGATGGTGATCTTATCACCTGCCTGCCATAACGGTGTCACACCATTCTCACCGAGAGCTACCTTCGTATCGCCGAAAGATGCGGTGAAAGTCATGGTCTTTCCTGTCGGAACCTTCGGTCTCGAGATTTTTCTCCTGGCAGGATACAGCACAGAGTGCGAGGCCTGCAAGAAGCATTGTGTAAATCCTTTTCATATTCTTTTTATTGTTATTATTTAATCCAGCGTATTTTTACGCAAATTATTAAAATTATAAGATATAAACTCTTAAAGTTTTCTGAACGAAATGGCGAAGCCGCCGCCTCTGGCCATGGTCATGTCCAGCACGGTCTTCGAGTCGACCTTCTTCTTCAGGATTTCATAAGCCTGCGGATTCGTCTCGTAGTCAGCATCTGCGGCGTCCTGGTAGATGGTGGCTTCATACTCGGCTCCCTCCTCGAGGAAATCCATCGGTACGGCCAGCGTCCTCTTCTCACCGTCAGTCACACCGCCGACGAACCATTGACCTGCTTTCTTGCCTTGACGAGCAATCACGACATAGTCTCCCGGCTCTGCGAGAAGGTAGCGGCTCTGAATCCAGTCGATATCCACATCCTTGATGAACTGGAAGGCATCCAGGTGCGCTTCATAGTGCTCCGGGAAGTCCGCAGCCATCTGGAGCGGCGAGTACATGGTCACGTAGAGAGCCAGCTGATTGGCGATGGTTGCATTGACATAAGACTTGTTCCTGCCTCCGGTCGCTTCCTTGAGATCCATGCAGAAGATACCTGGGGTATAGTCCATCGGACCACCGTTCAGACGGGTGAACGGAAGGATGGTGACATGACCTGGTTTCGTACCGCCGAAGGCCTGGTACTCGGTGCCTCTCGCACTCTCGTTGCCGATGAGGTTCGGCCAGGTACGGCAGAGGCCGGTAGGACGTACAGCTTCATGGGCATTGACCATGATGTGATGCTTGGCGGCCTGTTTCACGGCATAGAGGTAATGGTTGATGAGCCACTGGCTGTAGTGGTATTCCCCGAGCGGAAGGATGTCACCGACATAACCGCTCTTGACGGCATTGTAACCGTATTTTTCCATGAGCTGATAGGCTTCTTCCATGTGGCGTTCGTAGTTGCGGACGGAAGAAGAACTTTCGTGGTGCATCATCAGGCGCACACCCTTGGAATGAGCATATTCGTTCAATGCCTCGATATCGAAGTCCGGATAAGGGGTCACGAAGTCGAAGACATAGTCCTTGTTGCAGTTCGCCCAGTCTTCCCAGCCTTCGTTCCAGCCCTCGACGAGGACCTGGTCGAAGCCGTGCTCGGCAGCGAAGTCGATATAGCGGCGGACATTGGCATTGTTGGCACCGTGAGTGCCGTTCGGAGTACTCTTGGAGTAGTCGGTCTTGCCAAGCTGTACGGAAGCATAATCATTGGTATAGGACCAGCTGCTCTTTCCGGAGATCATCTCCCACCATACTCCGACATATTTCACCGGTCTGATCCAGGAGACATCCTCGAGAGCGCAAGGATCATTGAGGTTCAGAATCAGACGGGAGGCCAGCATCTCTGTAGCCTGGTCCGCGACCTGGACAGTTCTCCAAGGGGTCTTGCAAGGGGTCTGCATCTGGCCTTTCCAGCCCTGTGCGTCAGGAGTCAGGAAAGAACGGAAAGTCAGGGCAGCAGGATCGAGCAGCAGATGCATGCACGGATAGTTCACCAGAGCGGCCTCATGCAAAGTAATGTACTTGCCGGTATCCGTTTTCATGATGAGCGCGGTCTGCACACCGTTCTTAGAGAACGGGGTCTGCGAAGAATTGCCACAGAGCGCTTTCTTGAAATTCCGTGAAATCTCGGTCAGACGACACTGGGTGTATTCATATTCCTGCGTATCAAAGTCTCCCGGAATCCACCAGGCAGTATGGTCACCGGCCATGGCGAACTCGGTAAGTTCCTCCTTGATCACGAAATAACTGAGTTCTTTCTGGTACGGGAAGATGTACCGGAATCCGAGTCCGTCGTCGTAGAGACGGAAACAGATGGACATCTTGCGGCCACTTTCTTTCTGCAGCAGGTCCACCGTCAACTCATTATAATGGTTTCGGATCTGTGCTTCTTCGCCCCAGACCGGCTCCCAGGTCTCATCAAAGCTGTCTTCGTGAGAAGCGGAAAGTTCAAAACCGTCATGGAAAGACTGAATCGGTTCCGTGTCTTTCTTGATGACCTTATCACCTTCGTAAACAATCTCGGAAGCTTTGAGAGTTCCACGCAGGTCAAAACCGAGACGGGATGGTCTGATGATTTCCTCACCATCCTTCGACAAGGTGTACATCGGCGTACCGTCATCCGCCATCAGGAACTGGAGTTCAAGACAAGCATCGGGCGATTTCAAGATTCTGAGGGCTTCCACTTTTTTCTGTGCCGCCTGGCAGGAATCTGAACGCAAGGCGACGGTAATGACCAGGAACACGACCGACAAAGCGAGAAGTACTCCCAGCAGAATACGAGAATTGAATCTGATTTTCATGATATGTTCATTAGTTTTTGAATTCTACGACAAGAGACTGACGCGGTCCGACAACAGTCCGATCAGAAAGGTTCACCGTCTCGCCGGTGATGACGTTACGGCCTGCACCCAGACCTGCAGCGATTTCGGAGTAGCTCTCCCAAGGAAGGTTCTTCGCTTCGTCGGAATTGTTGATGTATACGAAGACGACCTCGTCCTCATCATAGCGGAAGAAACCATAAGTATTGTCCCTGCTGAGGAAGTGCATGGTTTTACCGTTATGGATGACCTCCTTGGTCTTTCTCCACTGGAACAGACGGCTGACATAATCGTACATTTCCGCGAACTGGCCGGCTTTGACAGGCGTGCCGTCAATGTTGTGCGTCATGGCTGCACGTCCTTCCGGCGTGAAGGCATCGAACTCGTCACCTGCCCAGCCTCCCGGAAAATCGAATCTAAGACCGCCATGGCCTTCTGAGCGCTTCTTGGAAACGAACATCTGCTCGTCACCACAGTAGACCTGAGGGATACCTCTCATGGTGGCCATGAGGGTCATCGCCATCTTGACCTTGTCCGGATTCTGGCCGACGACATCAGCGATACGGTCGGTATCATGATTGCCGACGAAGATCATCATCTTCGAGAGATCGTGATAGACGAAATCATTGGACAGGCAATCATAGACCCTGATCATGCCCTGACCCCAGAACGCAGGTTCGTTGAGACCCATGCGGATGGCGTCGTGGAGCGGGAAGTCCATGATGGACGGGAGATGAGAATCGAAACCGTCCTTGTTGTCGTTGCCCCCCTGCCAGTAAGCGAGCTGAGGCGCGACATTCGTCCAGCATTCGCCGACGATGTTGAAGTTCGGGTATTCCTTGAGCACGGCGGCGCACCACTGGCTCATCGGTTCTCTTTCATTATATGGATAAGTATCGACACGGAAGCCGTCCAGACCGGCATACTCGATCCACCATACCGCCCACTGTTTGAAATACTGAAGGACATAAGGATTGTCGAGGTTCATGTCCGGCATGGAAGGAACGAACCAGCCGCTCTCCTGAATGTGGAGATCCTGCTTGGAGGCGTTGATATCCATGTTGGTCGAGAAGCAGACATTGGAAGCCGTGAACTCCGGGAACTGATGGATCCAGTCTTCGAAAGGCAGATCCTCCATCCACCAGTGACCGGTACCGCAATGGTTGGTCACGATATCCATGATGACCTTGAGGCCTTTCTCATGGGCCTTTCCGACGTATTCCTTGTAAAGTTCATTGGTACCTATACGCGGGTCGATATGATAGTAGTCTCCGCAGGCATAGCCGTGGTAGGACTCGTTTTTCTGGTCATCCAGCAGCATCGGAGTGGACCAGATGGCAGTAGCACCGAGGTCAGCGATATAGTCAAGGTGGTCAATGATGCCCTGAAGGTCTCCGCCGTGACGGCCGAAGAAGGCCTGACGGTCCGCTTTCTCGAGGGTCTCGTCGCTGCTGTCGTTGCTCGGGTCACCGTTGGCGAAACGGTCCGGCATGATGAGGTAGATCATATCCGCGGTCGTGAAGCTCTTGCGCTGAGCGGAACCTGCTGCACGGGCATTGAGTTCATAAGCATATTTGAAGCTTTCCTCGCCTTTGGTGAACACCAGGTAGCAGGTACCCGGTTGAGCGTTTGCGCGGATCCTGACATCGGCGAACACATAGTTCGGGCTGTCGGCCTTATGTACAGCCGTCAGTTCGACACCATTTGCTCCGGCGATGCGGAGGTCATAACTTGAAATATCTTCACCGTAGACCATGAGCTGGAGAGGGGTCTCCATGCCGGTCCACCAGGAAAGCGGCTCCACACGGGAAACACGCTCTCCGGCATCCGGTGTGGAAGCGGGATCGAAGGCTGGCTGAGCGGCGCAGGAAACGAGGGTGGCGGCGGCCAGGAGCATCAATGATTTTCTGAACATATCCATAGTTTCATTGTATTATTCTGCTGTGATTTCATATTTCCAAGGAGCACGGAGCTGTACGCTGACTCTGACCTTGTTGTCCGGGAGGGTTCTGTCGAAGACCAGAGTACTGTCGTCCGTTGAGATTACCTCGAAACTGCCTTCTAAGAGTGCCTTGTTCTTATGTCTCAGGTCAATGAGGCCGTGGTAGAAGTCCGTGTGGTCGTTTTCTTCCCAAGCCGGGATCGCATCTTTCTCGAAGAACTCGAAGCGCTTGTTCCAGCCCATTTCCTGACCGGTATAGATCAATGGCTGTGAGTCCGGAAGGGTGAAGGTGAGAACGGCCATCGCGCGGGCAGCCTCTCCCATGCGCTCGAACTCGGTGCCGGCCCAGGAGTTCTCATCGTGGTTCGAAGTGAACATCAGACGGGTCGCTCCATCCGGGGTTGCCGCCGCATCTTTCTCGACGTAGGCCAGGAGTTCCGGAATGCCTTTCTTACCCTGAGCGATGTCATTCAGCAGATGATGGAGTTCCCAAGCGTAGGAAGTGTTGAAGCCGGAAATCTTGTGCAGATCCGGATTCTCTCCTTCAGCCAGCATGTACATGTCCGGCCATTCGCTCCGGAGGCCGCTGATGGCTTCCTGCCAGAATTCAAGAGGAACTTCGCAGGCCATGTCGCAGCGGAAGCCGTCGATGCCTCGTTCCATCCAGAAATTCATGGCAGCTTCCATCGCTTTCCAGACGTCCTTGTTGTCATAATTGAGAGCTGCGATGTCGGTCCAGTCATACTGCACCACGGTATTGCCGAGGCTGTCGCGCTCGTACCAGTCTGCCGGACATTCATTGATCCAGCGGGCATCCGGAGAAGTATGGTTCGCCACCCAGTCGAGGATGACTTTGAAGCCTTGCTGATGAGCGGCGGCGAGGAAGGCATCGAAATCTTCCAGACAGCCGAATTCCGGGTTCACGGCACAGTAATCGGAGACGGCATAGTAGGAACCGAGGGTACCTTTACGCTCTTTCACTCCGATCGGATAGATCGGCATGAGCCAGATCACGTCCACGCCCAGTCTTTCGAGGCGAGGAAGCTGCTGCTGTGCTGCAGCGAAAGTACCTTCCGGGGTGTACTGGCGCACATTCATCTCATAGATGACTGCATTGTCCCAGTCAAAATTCTGCTCCGCCGGCCGGCTGCAGGAAAGCAGGGCCAGGAGGAAAGCGGTCAATATCGTCAGACGTTTCATGAGTCCAATGGTTTTACAAGGTTATTTTTCTGCAAGGATCGTCGCGGATACCGGGGCGGCACTGACCATCTGGCCGGAGAAAGCGCCAAGACCTTCCGCATCCGCCTCGCCGTCACGGGCCAGGATGACATAATTGCCTTGCGGGACATCGAGCTTGACGACTTTCTTGCTGCCGTTGAGCAGGACGACCAGCGATTTCGCCGAATCGATGCCTTCCAGATTCCTGATCCGGAATGCGCAGACCTGCTCGCTTCCGGTGTCCAGGAACTCGAGGTGTGCACGCACGGCTTCGGCCGTACCCAGGCAGAAGCCCGGATGAGCCTTACGGATCTGTGCCAGGGCAGCATAGTAGTCGACGAGGTCCTTGTGCGTCTTCTTGAGGTGCCAGTCGATAGCGTTGATCTCATCCGGCTGGTTGTAGCTGTTCTTCACCCCCATCTTGTCACGGAACATTTCTTCTCCGTTGAAGATGAAAGGAATTCCTTGTGAAGTATAGACGGCAGTCTGTCCCAGTTTGATCATGCGGATCTTCTGAGCATCGGTCGCCTTCGTCGCCTCATTGAGACGGTCATGGAGACAATGATCATCGTGGCAGCTGATGTAGCTGATGTGCTGGAGCGGGCTGCTGCACCACGCCGGTACGCTGATCTGCGGATGTTCCACGCCGCCGGCAATGCCGAATTCGAGATCGGCTTTCTTGCCTTTCACACCGTCCATGAAGCCGGCGTTCGAGCAATCGAGCGGTCCTCTGAGGGCATCACGGATATTGTCGCTGAAGGCGCCGATTCCATTGAGCTTGTAAGTCAAAGCCTTGAAAGCGAGGCTGTCGGCCGGATAAGCCGGTGTACCTGCTGCCCAGCCCTCTCCATAGAGAAGGACATCCGGGTCAATGGAACGGAGTTTCTCGCCGATGAGGTTCATGGTCTCGATGTCATGAATGGCCATGAGGTCGAAACGGAAACCGTCAATGTGGTATTCGCGCATCCACCATTCGAGAGATTCGATCATGTATTTGCGGAACATCGGTCGCTCGGAAGCAGTCTCGTTACCGCAACCGGAGGCATTGCAGAAAGTTCCATCTTCCTGCAGACGGTAGAAGTAGCCTGGCATCGTACGCTCGAAGCCGGTGTCGGAAGCATTGGTCGTATGGTTATAGACCACATCGAGGATGACGCGCATGCCGGCCTTGTGGAGGCTCTGCACGAGCTGCTTGAATTCCTTGATGCGGACTACCGGGTCATAAGGGTCCGTCGAATAGGTGCCCTCAACTGCATTGTAGTTCAAGGGTTCATAGCCCCAGTTGTATGCTCCGTCTTTCGTCTCGTCCAGAGCGGCGAAGTCGGTAGAAGGAAGCAGCTGGACATAGGTCACGCCCATTTCCTTGAGGTGGTCGATGCCGGTGGAGAGTCCGTCCGGTGACTTGGTACCTTCCTGTGTGAGGGCGAGGAACTTGCCCGGATAACTGCTGCCCGCACTCTCATGAGCGGAGAAATCGCGGTGGTGAAGTTCATAGACAATAGCTTCGGATCTCGGAATGACCGGGCTCTTGTCCTCGTTCCATCCTTCCGGGTCGGTATCGGCCCAGTCGATGATAGCGCCACGTCTGCCGTTGATGCCGACCGCCTTGGCGGCGATGCCCTCGGTCTCCTCCAGCCATTGACCTGCGATCTTGACCTGGAAAGTGTAGAACTTCCCTTTCAGATCTTCGGAGATGATGGTTTTCCAGAGACCGCATTCGCTCCGGTCCATGTTCAGGATCCGGAAGGCCGGGGTCTCGGGATCTGCGCTCTTGTAGAGCTTCAGCTGTACCGCTTCCGCATCCGGGCTCCAGAGCGTGAAGGCGGTTTCACTGCCGGCATAGGCACATTCTTCCAGACGGGAGGACGGTACAGTGCTGTCATCAGCATCACCCCCCTTGCAGGAAGCGATGCCGAGAGTTAAAAGTGACGCCATCAGAATGGTATTGATTCTCATTTTCTATCGTTCTTCTAGAAATTGACAAAAAGGCGGAACTCGCTGCCCTGAAGGGTCGTCTGTGCAGAGCTGCCATTGTATTTCTCGTTCTCATTGAACCAGTTGCGCCAGCGGCCGGAAGTCTTGAAATCCAAGGTGACTGACTTCGGATTACGGTCGAAGTTGGCGATAAGCATGAAGTTCCTGCCGTCCGCGCTGCCGTATATGGTCTTGCAATCTCCGCCGAGATAGGTCTCGACTTTCGCGTCCATGTCGAAGAAACGGTCGTTCTGCGCACGGAAGGAGAGCAAGCCGGCATAAGTGTCATAGAGGGCTCTACGGTCCGGATTATCATAGTATTCCCAGAGGGCCGGCTTCTTGGCTGTACGGTCACCGCCGAACATGATGGATTTGTCGTAACCGAGTTCAGCGAACTGCCAGATCATCTTCGGTCCTGGAACCGTCAGGAAGCAGGAGGCTGCCAGAGCGGCACGTTTCATGCGCTGACCGAGGACGGAATCGGAGAACTGCGGAGTCTTGCCCGGCTGAATCGGATCCGGCTGAGGTTTCACTTCTCCGCCTTCTTCCGGACGTTTGCCCGGCTCCATCACCCAGACGGTAGCGGTCTCCAGCTTGAAGACGACGTCATAGGTTCCGGCTACGGCTACCTTGAAGTTCTTGGAATCACCGCCGCGGGCCATGTTGTAATCCTGACCGATGTTCAGCGTAAAGTCACTGTCTCCGTAAGCACCCATATTGTTCTGGTAGTTGTTCTCGCTCCAACTGTTGTTGCTTCTGATCTTGAAGGCATCCGTTGTCGTGAACTTGACGTTCTTAGCTACACGGAGGTTCTTCTCCTTCTCCAACGGAATGTCCGGGATGATTGTACCGTCTGCAGCTGCGTTGCCCCAGCCGGTCATCGTGCCGCAGACACCCCAGGTGTATTCTTCTGCCTTCTTCAGACGGGCTGAAGCGGTCGACTTCTCACCGGCCCATGGCAGACTGACTCTTTCCTCGTCGTGACTTTCCATGAAGCTGACGTAGGTTCCGAACGGCTCATAACTTTCACGCATACGACCGAGATCGGCATTGCCGCCACCGCAGATGGATCTGAATTCATCATTGAGTTTTCTCCAGACTTTCATGCCGTTCTTACCCAATTCAACATTCTCCGCATCCACGAAATGCTCACAGATCATCACGGCATCCGGTCTGATCTCGGTGATGGCATTATGATAATCTTTCAGGATATCCACGCGGCTCTGGTCATAGCTGTCATCCTTTCCACTGTTCTGAGTGAAGCCCTTGGTCAAGTCGAAGCGGCAGCCATCGATGTGGTATTCCTTCAGCAGATACTGCAGACTTCTCTTGATATGATCACGAACCTCCATGTTCTCATGATTCCAATCATGGAAGACGCCGAAGCCATGAGGAGCATCTACATTGAACCAAGGATTATCCCAGGTGGTTTTGCTGCCTTCATAATAAAGCTTGGCCATCGGGCCGTTTCCGGTCACATGGTTGTACACCACGTCCAAGATGACAGCGATGCCCCTCTTGTGGCACTCGTCAATGAATTTCTTGTAGGTGTTGCGGTCACCGTAGGCCTTGTCCAGGGCGAAGTAGTGAGTGACGTTGTAACCCCAACTCTCGTTGCCGTCAAATTCCTGCACCGGCATGAGCTCGATGGCATTGATGCCAAGTTTCTGGAGGTAGTCCAGTTTTTCCAACGCACCGTTCAGATCCTGTGTCTTCGTGAAGTCTCTAAGCAGGAGCTCGTAGATGATGAGATCATTCTGATCCTTGATCTTGAAATCCGGATACTGCCAGTTGTAGGTATCACGGTTCACTTTGAAAGCAGAAACAAGCTGTTTGGTGGCCTCCGGGAACTGCGGAAGGTTCGGATAGGTCGTCGAAGCGATGAACTTGTCGTTCCAGCCGTCATAGACAACTTCCGTATAAGGGTCGGTCACGCGGAAATGCTTGCTGTTGTCCTTCTTGCCGACATGGTACTGGAACATATATTCCTTATCCGGATCGATCTGGTCAGCAGGAAGAGTGATCCACCAGCAACCTTTCTGCTCGTCCCTCTTCATGGCATAAGCATGGTCTCTCTTCCAGCCCGTCGCCTCACCGATAAGGTAGCAATAGTCATAGTGGTTGCCTTCTTTGTTCTTTTCACTGAAGACCAGCGTGACATCACCGTTTGCTGGTTTATTGCAGTTGATTCCGTACAGACAGTCTGCAGGAAGACTTTCTTTCACCACAGGTACAGGTTCGAAAGGTTTGTAGGCGTACTTGTCGTCCTGGATGTCCATGAAGCAGTCCGGTCTGGACTGGGCATCACCGGTAGCGTTGCGGACCACCATCGCGAGTTTCACAAGCGGAGTCTCGCCGGACTGGAAATACTCACGGACTGTCGGTCCGATCTCCAGTGTCCAATGGTTTTCTTCCCCTTCCACCTTGTTCAGGTGACATTTCTCGATATTCTCATCCCAAGATGCCTGAACGAACTCCCAGTCTTCATCGGCGAAAAGACCGATATGCATGTAGAGTTCATCGGTAGAACCGTAAAGTTCGGATTCAGGAGCCGGTTTGAAATGAATGGTACAAGGCTGGTCGGCATTGATGATCTCCGGTACTGAACTCAGACCGAGATCGATCGGCCCAGGCTGCGGGTCAGGATCCGTATTCTCCTGTCCACCATTATCCGTCTGCTCGTTGTCAGGCTTGTCATTCGGCGTGATTTCCTTTTCACAGCCGAGGAAAGTGAAGGAAAGGACCAGAAGGGTCAGAACTTTCCACAGAATCTTCTTCATAAACGATCGATATTGATTATTGTGTTATCATATTGCTGGCGGTCCGGTATCCGGTCAGGGATCACCGGACCCAAAAGGGGCGGACAACCTGTGCCGCCCCTTATCTCATTCAAACTTTCTACTGATTATTTGGAGAAAGCAACCTTTACGGATTTTGCAAGACCGAGATTCCATTCGATAGAAATCTTAGCATTGTATTGACCGCCTTCTTCGATCTTGATGTTGTCAGTTCCGCTAGTTTTCATACCTGTGATCTTCACCTGGCTAGCTCCGAACCAACCACCGTTGAAACGAACCTTGAATTCTTTACCTGCAGTGAACTCACAACCCTTGATGTCGTATACGAGTGTTCCGATCATGTTGTCCTTATCAGTGATCTTGGACTCCGCAGCATTGTAAGTGGCCTTTGCTGCATCTGCCGGGTCATTCCATCCGTTAGGAACACCGTCACCTGAGAATCCGACGAGGAGTTTAGCAGGGTCGAGGACAGTCTTCTTACCTTCGATCTTCATCTCGTAAGATTTTGCAGTAGCACCAGTAGCCAGTTTCCAAGTAAGGGTGATCTTACCAGACTCGTAAGGAGGAAGAAGAATGTTGCCAGCGCCTGGCACCATGTCTTTACCAAGGTTGGTGTTCACTTTAAGTTTACCGGCTTCATCCAACTGGAGTTTCCAGCCATTGCCATAAGCGAATTTGAAGTCACCGGCGTTGATGCCATCCTTGTAGTCGATCGTCCAGGTCATGGTCTCGTGGTTGACAGCAGATGCAGTCATCTTGGTCCAGCCCCAGTTACCGTTCACACCTCTGACACCCCACTCTACAGGGACAACGAAGATATTGCCAGCCTTGGTATCGAAGATGATATGATAGAGACCTGCTTTAGCGACCTGCATCGCAGTGCCGTCAGCGACTTTACCCTGGAAGAAATCACAGTTGATCTGATCATCTTTACCTGCAACGTTCTTCTTCTCGAGCTTTGCGCCTTTGAGAAGTTCCTGACCTGCAGAGTAATGAGTGATGGCGAAATCCTTGTCTGCATCCAGAACGATGTATTTCTCGAATACACCGTTGGCTTTCTTATTGCCGTCAGCCTCATTGTTAGCTACTGCCATCATGTGGTTGGCTTTGAGTCCTTCCACTGCTGTTGCAGCACCTGATACATAGTAACCGTCCTCGATGATTTCCTTATCACCGTTGCCTGATTTGTTGCAAGAAGCGAAAATCGCGAGTGCGATGGCACTCATCATAACTAATGTCTTTTTCATGATTGAAAATGTTTTGTGTATTAAAATATGTTCGATTTCAGATTTTTGACCTTTTCATCTTATCAATAACTTTCTGTTCATCAATAACCTTCCGTCTGTGTCCAGTATGGATTACCGTTCTCGTCACGAAGTGATTTCTCGATCACGATGTGAGGGATAGGGAACCATTTCCTGATCGCTTCTTCCGTAGCAGTCACGTACTGTACCTTGTCGTACTGTCCGAAGCGGATCAGGTCTCTACGACGGATCAGTTCCCAGTAGAACTCACGTCCACGCTCGTCGCAGATATCCTGCAGAGAGAAGGAGCTGACATCACCGTAAGCAGCCTTGAAGGCAGCGATCGGATCTTCATCATAAGCGAAAGTCCTGCTCAGCATCTTCTGGAAATCAGCAGTTCCGATACCGGAAGCACCCTGACCGCCTCTGACGATGGCCTCTTCCTTCATCCAGAGCACATCAGCATATCTCATGAGGACGAAATCGTTCTCGGCGAACGCGAATTTGCCTTCCTTGTCCAGTTCATATTTCTGGCATCTTGCTCCGGCATGAGCCATGACACCGTCGAGCGGATCGCTGATGCCCTCAACCGGCTCAAGTTCAACCTCGATGTAGGCGTCATCCTTGTTCTCATCAAGCAGAAGCTTGCCGTCAGGTCCGTAGATGTTGCCGACGAACCAGCCCCAACGTTTCTCGCTCTTCGTACCTGCATGACGTCCATCTTCATCATATTCATTGCCGGCTCCCCTGACATCGGTCTCATTATAGAGGGCCATGAATTCAGGACGAGCACAGAATCCGCTCCATGGTTTCTCGATCATGCCGTAAGCGGTCTGAAGACAGTAGTGATGGGTCAGCAGATTGATTCTCAGCTTGTTGGACATCATTCCGTTGGATCTGTTGTCGAAATCGGCGTTACCGTCCTCGACGATGACGAAGATGTTCTCGCGGCTGTTCTCATTCTGTATAGCAAAGTTAGCGAAATAATCGGATTCGATGGAGTAAGCGCCGGACTCGATGACCTCGTCACAGCACCTTACAGCATTGGTGTAGAAATCTTCCACAGACTCGATTTTCTTGAGGTCCATGTACTTGGCTTCCGCCGCCTGAGCATAAGCCTCGCTGAGATCGATATTATCCGGAGTACATCCGAAAGACTCTGCATTGAGGTAAAGTCTTGCCAGGAGAGCGTAGGCAAAGCCTTGGGTCACACGACCGTAGTTCATCGCTCTGTTGGCATCATTGACCTGAGGAAGGTTGCGTGCACCTCTTTCAAGGACAGTCACCAGCCTTGACCATACCTTCTCCGGTTCCATCAGCGGCTCGGTCTTGGTTTCGAAAGTCTCGACATAAGGGATTCTTCCGAAGCAGTCGAACAGCATGTAGTAATAGTAGGATCTGAGGACTTCAAGTTCTCCGATATACTGCCTGATATAAGGCTGATCTACGGTAGACAACTGGTCGATGAGCTTGTTGCAGAGCACTGCACCGGCAATGGTGGAATCCCAGATGTTGCGGAATGCAGTCGCATATTTGTCCCAGGCATGGGTATTCAGTGATTTCCAGTAACCACCGTCGGACCAGTGCTCACCCGGCATTCTGATCGGGCAGACGCATTCGTCGGCAGTCAGGGAAGCGACTCCCCAATATCCCCAGTGGTCATGCACCCACTTCAGGTCTGCATAAGCCTGACCTACCATGAGAACGGTATTCGACTCGTTGGTCAACATGTCATTGACGGTAGGGTTACCATAGTTGACTTCTTCAAGCATGCTCTCGCAGGAGGTGAACATCGGCAGAAGAAGGAATGGAGTCAAAATATATAGAATGATCTTTTTCATTTCTCTATCTTTTTTCAATGAATTAAAACAGACTCAGGTTCAGACCGAGCATGACGGTAGCTACTCTCGGGTAGAAGCTCGGATAATCGATACCTGAATTCCATACGCTGGTCGTGTTGACCTCCGGATCCTGGCCGGAGTAGGAAGTGATGGTGAACAGGTTCTGACCGGTCAGATAGACTCTGAGGTTGTCGATGTACTTGTTCTCCTTGAATCTGAAAGTATAACCGATGGTCAGGTTATCCAGCTTGAGGTAAGAACCATCCTCCAGATAATAGTCGGAGAAATTGGTCTTGTTGGCGAAGACGATCTTGTCGCCGGTCACGTCTTTCAGGAAGACGTTGCTGGATTGTGAAGCCTGAGGTCCGTAAGCCCAACGGGTCACGTTCAGGATCTTGTTGCCGATCACGCCACGGAAGAAGATGGAGATGTCGAGATCTCTCCACCTGATGACATTGTTCCATCCGTAAGTCAGGATAGGCTGTGCGCTGCCGAGGGTCTGCTTGTAATCGTCAATGACATTCTCGTCACTGATATAGCCGCCGGCCGGAGTATGATACATCCAAGTGCCGTCATCTTTGAAATGAGAGAACTTGAAGCCGTAGAAATCACCGACACTGTGACCTTCGCGGAGAATCTGGGTGTTCGTATTCATGATACCGTTCTCTCCGACACCACCGGAAGTCACTTCTTTGTAGTTGAAGCCTTTTTCCGGGTTGGAAAGCTTTGTCACTGTATTCCTGTTGAAGGAAATGGTAGGAGTCGTGATCCAGGTCCAGTCCTTGGTCTTCACAGGAACACCGCTGATCGTAAGCTCGACACCATAGCTGTCCATCTGACCTGCGTTGGCCAGCAGCTTAGGATACTGGTATGGTGGAGTCGGCACGTCATAGTCCCAGAGCAGGTCTCTGGTCTGACGGTAGTAGATATCCAAGCTACCATAGAGTCTGTTGTCCAGGAATGCGTAGTCGAGACCGAGGTTGTACTCGTATTTCTTCTCCCAGTGGAGATCCGGGTTGACATTCTGGCTCACACCGTAAGTGTAGACATATTTGCCGTTCAGCCAGAAAGTGCCACCGTTGGAAAGCATGGCTACGGAACGGAGGTCTGAACCGAGGTCATTGCCGGTCACACCGAAACCGAAACGAAGTTTCAAGTCGTTCACGCCTTTCTTGTCGGCCATGAAGTCCTCACCGGTGATTCGCCATCCGAGGCTGACTGCCGGGAACCATCCCCACTTGTGGTTGGCTCCGAAACGTGAAGAACCCTCACGACGTACGGATGCGGAAACGAGGTATTTCTCCGCGTAGTTGTAGTTCGCTCTGAGGAAGCCGGCAGCCAAAGTATTGGATCTGCGGTAAGAGCTGGCGTTCAGGTATTTCTTGGAAGCGTCACCGTTACCGATCTGGAAATATTTGACGTTTTCAGAAACGAAACCCTTGTTGGAGATCTCTTCACCGTCATACAGGAAGTTCTGATAAGAGAAACCGGCGATGGCGGCGACATTGTGCTTACCGAATGTGCGGTTGTAATCAGCAGTTACCTCGAAGAGTTTGCTGATGTTGAAGTTACTGCCACGGCCAGCCTTGCCGGAACCGCTCTGATCGGTAGTGATCTGCTTGTTGTTCCAGAAGTCATGGTTGTCGCCCTCTTCAAAAGCGGCGAAAGCACTGACTTTCAAACCTTTGACAGGAAGGATGTTCAGGGAAGCCTTGATGGATCCTCTCATATAGTTACCTTCACCGTAGGACTCTCTCTGGTACATGTTCTCTACCGGGTTGGAAGCGCCGGTGGACTGAGGACCGAAATAGCCGGAAACGGTGGATTTGTCATAGATCGGATAAGTCGGGTTCAGGATGGCTGCCTGCTTGAAGTCACCGCAGAAACGGTCGTTTCTGTAATGCATGTAGGACAAGTCATACTGAAGATCCAACCAGCCGTTGAGCGCTTTCTGGGAAGCGGCGATCTTACCCATGATTTCCTCACGGTTGTTCGTCTTCGCGATACCCTGCGCGTTCTTGTAATTGATGGAAGCACGGTAGTTGAACTTGCTGGAAGAACCTGTCACAGCGAGATTATGGCTGTGGGTAACGGCTACCGGACGGCAGAGTTCCTTCATCCAATCTGTGCTGTAATCGTTTCTTCCGTCAGGATCTGCATAGATGACCGGTCTGATCTTACCGTTGGAAAGTTTTTCCAGGTTGCGGAATTCTTCAGGAGTAGCCATTCCGTTGTCACCGTTCCTCATGGAAACAGATGCATAGCCGGCATACTCGACCTTGGTCTGAGCCTTGTCGGTGAAGTTGTTTCCTCTCTTGGTGGTGATGATGATCACACCGTTCGTACCTCTGGTACCGTAGATAGCCGCTGCGGAACCGTCTTTCAGGACGTCCATGGAAGCGATCTCATCCGGTGCGATGTTATCGATGCTGCTGACCGGAACACCGTCCACGATGAAGAGCGGTGAAGTACCGGCACCTTTATCCAATGTGGAGAAACCACGGATCTGGATGTTGAATCCGGTATTGGTAGGATCACTGGTCGTTCTGATGATGTTCAGACCGGCAACCTTACCCTGGAGAAGTCCGATCGGGTTGGATTTCACACCGGCGTTGAAATCTTCTGCTTTCACAGAAGCGACAGAACCTGTCACCTCTTTCTTTTTCTGGGAACCGTAACCGATGACGACTACATCATCGAGGAAAAGCGCGTCTTCCTTCAAAGTGATCTTCTCAGGAAGTTCGGAAGCCTTGAAAGTACGGGTACCGTAACCGATGCAAGTGATCTCGATCGTAGCATCTGCACTGGAAACAGTGAAATGGAATGAACCGTCAATGTCTGTAGAAACACCGGTAGTCGTACCTTTCTCAATGACAGAGGCACCGATGACAGGGCCGATCTCATCAGAAATGACTCCCTTGACTTCGTATCCGCCCTGAGCGGACAGGGTCACAGCTGACATCAGGGTTATCAATGCCGCTGTGCAGAAAGCGAGTATTCTATTCATAATTATGAGTTAGTTGTTTTTTACTGTTGGTTTTTCTTGTACGAAGATCACGGAAACCGCTGCGATCACCATGAAGATACCAGCCAGAAGCAGCATCATCGACGCTTCTCCGTGAAAGAGCTTGCTCAGGATCAGACCGCCGGTCAGACCGACTGCGATCTGAGGGATGGTGATGGTGAAATTGAAGATACCCATATAGGTACCCATGCTGCGGGCTTCAACGGCCTTGGTCAAGATCGAGTAAGGCATAGCCAGGATACCTGCCCAGGCAATACCGATACCGATCATCGGAATCAGCATCAGATACTGGTTGCTGATCAGGGTCAGCCCGAAATAACCTGCCGCTCCGAAAAGGAGGCAGACCGTATAGATCAGCTTGTTGCCGAACTTGGCGGCGATCGGAGTCATGAAGATGGCCATGATGCAGGCTGGAATCGGATAAGCTGCATTCAGCATACCGACCCAGGACTGAGTAGCACCTTCTGAAAGCACAACGCCGGATGGATCACAGACTACACCGGTGATGGCCGGTTTCAGATATGTCCACATCAGGAACAGAGCTGCCCAGGAGAAGAACTGGGTAACACCCAGCTGGATCATCACTTTCGGCATCGTCTTGATCAGGTGCCAGAAACTCGGTCTCGGCTCGTTCTGAGACTCGTCGATATCGTTATACTGCGCAAATTCATGAGGCGGGTATTCCTTGACCTTGAAAGTTGTCACGAAGACGGTCAGCAGCAGCATGATGGCTCCTGCATAATAGGAATAGGCGATGTGTTTCGGTACCTGTCCTTCAATCTCCGCATCTGAGACACCGCAGGCGGTCATGATAGTCGGGAGGACACCTCCGATGACTGCACCGAGATTGATCAGGAAAGTCTGCACGACGAAACCTTTCGTCTTCTGCGAATCATCCAGCATATCTCCGACCAAGGCTCTGAACGGCTGCATGGTGACGTTGAACGAACAGTCCATGAACAGCAGGACAAAGGCGGCGATTCCCAACATCGCTACGACAGGAACGGCGCCCTGCGGGAGAAAGATCGGGAAAAGCGGCATCAGCAGCAAGGCCAGAAAAGAAACCAGCGCACCGCCGAAAATGAACGGAATACGGCGGCCCATGCGGGTCCAGGTCGTATCGGAGAACATTCCGACAATCGGCTGAATGACCATTCCGGCGATCGGAGCGGCCAGCCAGAAATAGTTCAAGGTGCTGACATCGGCACCCAAAGATTCGAAAATCGTTGAAGTATTGGAATTCTGTAATGAATATCCGATCTGGACACCTAAGAAACCGAAACTGAGGTTCCATATCTGCCAGAAGGATAACTTCGGCTTTTTCATCTTGTCTGTTATTAAATGTAGTTAATCGTTACAAATATACATTCAGTACTCGTTTTCTACTTATATATTGACGCCGAATTGGACGAAATGCCACAAAAGATGGACGAATTGCTTGAATTTGAAGACGAAATGAAGTATCTTTAACTGATGAAACGAAGCGAAAACGAAGAAACCGCATGAAGATAAAGATCAACATCAGGACCTCCTACCTCATCCATCTATTCGCCTTTCTCCACGTCATCGTGGCGACAGGCTGCCTCTGGGCCGGCATGGATGACGAATTGCTGCTGACGGTCCTGACGATGACGCTCACCGTCATCATCTGCATCAAGCACAACCTCAGTTTCGAGACGTCCGCCACTTTCATGATCCTGGTGAACATCATCAGTTACCTGATCGGAACCGGAGGTGGACAACTGCTGGCACAGTCCATTTCTTCCCCTTACCTTTCGTCCGGCATCGCCACGACACTGACGACGGAGATTGTCGGCTGGCTCACTCTTCTGGCCGCCACCATCTTCCAGAAGGACGACCAGAAGAACCACCGGCTCAGTTCCCAGAAAAGAATCAACTGGATCAGCTCCGCCGTCGTCGTGATCTTCATCATGCGTTTCATCTATGCCGGACTGCTGAACACCAGCATCTTTTCCCATGGACTGATCCTGGAAGTGATCCGGACCATCCTTTCCGATTCCGGCGTGATGATCACCACGATCTGCATGAACATCATCTTCATCGGCTATTCCCGGAGATACCGCAAGAGATTCAAGAATTCCATCCAGATTCTGGCCGTAGGCCTCTTCGTCCTCTGCGTGACCGCTGCGGGAGCCTTGATGGTCCGGAACGAAGTGTCCGGCGAAGCGAACTCCTTGCAGAACTGCGGCTATTTCCAGGCCTTCGCCACCATGTTCCTGGTCGAGATGACCATCCTGTGCGTGATCTACCTGATCATCTCCGTGGTCTGGTCCAGGCAGCAGGTCACCCTCGAGCGTGAACGGGCCGACTGGGAGAAATACCGCTATCTGCGGCTCAAGCAGCAGGTAAATCCGCACTTCCTTTTCAATTCCCTGAACATCCTGGATTGTCTGGTCTGCGAAGAAAAGACGGAACAAGCCAGCATCTATATCCATAAGCTGTCCTCGATCTACCGATATTTCCTACGCAACGAGGATAACCCGACCAGCAGCCTGAGCGATGAACTGGAGTTCTCGAACCAGTACCTGGATCTGATGAAAGTCCGTTTCCAGGAAGGCTTCCAGGTCCAGCAGAATATCCCTGAACACCTGCTGCAGCGAAGAGTCATCCCTTGCTCGCTCCAGATGCTGCTGGAAAACGCGTTCAAGCACAATACCGTACAAGAAGATCAGCCGCTGATCCTCAGGATCTCGGCCGACGATGACCATATCTGCGTCAGCAACGACATCCGTCCGAAATGCAAGACCTCCCCTTCCACGCACCTGGGACAGCAGTATATCAAACAGCAATACCAGGACATCGCCGGAAAGGATGTCCTCATCGAGAACGACGGAAGCACCTATACTGTCAAACTTCCTTTACTCTAACAGTCCATGAAAGCATTCATCATAGAGGATGAACCGATGGCACAGGCCAACCTCATCCGTACCCTCAACCATCATTTCCCGGACATCGAGATCATCGGGACGGCACGTTCCATCCAGGAATCAGTGGAATGGCTGAAGGATCCGTCTCATCGAGCGGAACTCATTTTCATGGATGTAGAACTTTCTGATGGAGAATGTTTCAAGATTTTCCGGCAGGTTGAAGTCCATGCGAAGGTCATCATGACCACCGCCTACGACCATTATGCTCTGAAATCCTTCGAAGCCGGCAGCATCGACTATCTACTCAAGCCCATTGACCCGAAAGACCTCGGGAGAGCGATCGAAAGGTGTCGCGAGCGCAGCGGGGAGATCGATGTGGAAAGACTTATGGAGAAATTGGGAAAGGCTGAAAAAAGCTACAAGGAAAGATACATCATCCGGCTCAATGACCGGATCATCCCGATCCGTACGGCTGACATCGCCTATTTCTATTCCGAGGACAAGAACAACTATATCGTGACGAAGGATGATTCCACCTATCTGATCAATGCTACGCTGGACGTGATCATCGAAGAGCTGGATCCCAAGCAGTTCTTCAAGATTTCCCGCAGCTGCATCATCGCTATCGATGCCATTTCCAGCATTACAAGACAACAGGGAGGAAAACTTCGTATCGTTCCCCTCCCTGAGTGTGATTTCGAGATGACGGTCAGCCGTTCGAAAGTTGACGAGTTCCTTATCTGGATTGAATGATCATCGTCCTGAGATTTTCGTTGAAATTCTTTTCTTCCAGCAGCTGCTCGAGACTGATGTGCATCCTGTAGCGCCAATAGTGACGTGGATTTGCAGGGATGTTGATCCGCTCGTCGGCAGGATTGCCCGGATATCTGAGGTTACCGTCCATGGACAGCCAGTCCTGCAGCGGCAGGATGGTCAGCATTGCCGGTGAATACAGGTGCTGAAACAGGATCTTGCGGCAGACCCAAGGTTCGCAGAACTGAGGGGCATGTCCGTTTTCCTGCAGCATCTGGTTATAGAACCTCTGCGTCATTTCCCGGTCTTCCTCCCACCAGGCACGGATAGGATTCATGTCATGAGTGGAAGTCGTGCAGACGGAATGGTAAGGATAGTTGTCCGGATGCGCGAAGGTCTCCTCGACAGATTTCGGCATACGCTGAATCTCGAGAGAAAGGATCTTGAGCTCGTGCATCACGTCCGGAACGGTGGCCGGGATCATGCCGAGGTCCTCTCCGCAGGCCAGCATCCGGGTCGAATCCAGCAGCGCCGGAAGTTTACGGAGTGCGGACTGTTTCCAGAATTCGTTGTGACGACGATAGAAGAAGTCATCGGAAAGCCGGTTGAAGTTCTCACTGTCGCGGACACCGATTCTCGGATGGTAATGCCCTTTCTTGCGCGGATCCTCGATGAAGAGACGGGTGTCCTCCGGATTCAGACCACGGTTGCGGAGTTCTTCCGCAGGATAAGGAAGGGCTGGATTGAAGTAGCCGTCCAGACCGCTCTTTGAGGTCAATGGGATCTCCCAGATTCGGAAGAAGCCGAGGATATGGTCGATGCGGAACGCATCGAAATACTGACTCATCTTGCCCAGACGTGCCTTCCACCAAGCATAACCGTCCTGAGCCATCCTTTCCCAGTTGTAGGTCGGGAAGCCCCAGTTCTGTCCGGTTGCAGAGAAAGCATCAGGCGGGGCGCCAGCCTGTGAATCCATGTGGAAGAGGTCGCTGTGCAGCCATGCCTCCACGCTGGTACGGCTGATGCCGATCGGAAGGTCACCTTTGAGGACCACCCCCTTGGCGTGGGCGTAGGCGCAGACTTCGGACAGCTGTTCGTCAGCGAGGTACTGGAGGAAACAGTAGTAATCGACCGCTTTCTTGTTCTTCTGATAATAATCGTCCACCTTAGCGGCGCTGTATTTCGAATAGGTTCCCCACTGCTGGAAATCTGCAGTGCCGAATTTGTCCCTCAGGGCAGAGAAGACGGCATATGGGAGGAGCCAGCTCTTGTTTTCCTCGAAGAATTCCTTGTAAGCCTTGCGGGAAGTGATGCGGGAAGCAGCGAAAGCTTTGCGGAGCAATCTGTGCTTTTCGGCGTTCACGCGTTCGTAATCCACTTTGTCCAGACTGTTGAGCTCTTTCTGGAGCGCTTTGTATTCCTCGTCTTCAGGAACGCCGGCAGCAGGGAGATGGATGAACTGCGGATGCAGGGCGAAAGTTGAAATGGCATTGTAAGGATAGGAATCCTCTTTCTTGCCGGTCATGGTCGTATCATTGATCGGAAGCAGCTGGAGGATGTTCTGACGGGTATCCGCAGCCCAATCCACCATTTTCTTCAGATCATGGAACTCTCCGATACCGAAATCCTCCTCTGAACGGAGTGAAAAGACAGGAATGGCCGTTCCGACACCTTTCCAAGGTTTGCGGCCGAAGACCGGAGTACAGGCCTGAAGGACGATGCAGGAATCCTTCGCGGCCAGCGGAGCAAGACTGCGGTTGGCGCCTTCTTCCCAGAAGAGGGGTTCGCCGCTCTTGCGATCCAGGATCACGAATTTATACTCTGAAGAGCAGTCGATATGCAGACCGAGGGTGAATTCCGGGAAAGCGCTGTCATCCAGCACCAGAAATTTCTTCCAGTCTCCGACAAAGCTACCGGCGATGGCCAGGCTTTCTTCCGGACGAAGAGTCGGGAAATTGACCTTGAGGCAGACGTTGCGATCCGCAGGTTCATTGACCTTGGAGACCTTGCCTCTTCCGAAGATGCCGTCGACGAAGGCGGATGAATAGAAAGGCGCATCCTCCGGACGATCCAGCCAGAGGTCTTCGATTTCAATGGTTTTCTTGCCGGCGATCCGTTCGAGCGGCAGCCGGTGGCTTCTCCACTCCTTGCGGACGGTATCTCCGCCGAATTCCACTTCGTAGTGATATTCCGGATTCTTTTCAGGGTTGAACCTTTCAATCTCTGCGCACCAGATTCCGCCGTCGAGATAAGTCATCGGATAACGTTTGGAACCGAAGCAGAGTACGAGGCTTTCTCCCCATTCTGTACGGTAATCGATTGTAGTTCTTAGTTTCATCATGATATCATTTATGTCATTTTTTCATTTTCTTCCAGTTCAGCACCGGCAGGACAAAAGAGATGACAGCCGCGACCATCCAGAAGATGGAGACCGGTCCGAAATCATAGATTTCCTGCTGTGCCTCGACCATCTTGTTGCCGTCGATCAGGATTCCGCTCAGAATATCCTGCAGACCGGCTGCGAAATAACTGGAGATACCTACGATGCCCAAAGCGGCACCTGTGGCTTTCCTCGGGACAATATCCACAGCCATCAATCCGGCCACTATGCAATAGAGCACACCGATAGCCAGGAAAAACAAAGATACATAAACTATGTTTAAAATGTAACTTCCTCCGGTAAAAAGGAAAAGTCCCAGAGCCAGCACTCCCAGAAGGCCGGACAGGATGGCCGGAATGATACGATCTCCCTTAAAGACCTGGTCTGAGAGCCAGCCGGCGATCACGGTGCCGAGAATACCGGAAATGGACGAGATGGCGATGATCTGCGTGGCATCATAGAGACCGAAGTTCTTCACCTTCTGCAGAAAGAGCACCCCCCAGCCATCCACGGCATAACGGGTGATGTAGATGAAAGCGGAAGAAAGAGCGATGATCCAGATGCCCGGGTGCATGAGGACAGAACGCTGGAGACGGATAGTCCTCATGCTGTCCTCCACCTTGAGGGGCTCCTGGGAGAGTTCCTGAATGGAAGGCAGCCCCTTGCTTTCCGGAGTATCGGAGACGCAGCAGAAGATGTCGGCAGAGGCGACGAAACCGAAGATAGCGGCCGTGATGAAAGCCCATTGCCAGCCGAAAGCTCCGGCGACAGCGCCCAGAATGATGAGCGAAAGGAACTTGCCGGCATATGGCGTGGCACTGAAGATACCGTAATAAGTGCCTCTTCGGGATTGTGGAAACCACCTGGATAGGCCGATGACTCCCGGAGGCGCTCCCATGGACTGCATCCAGCCGTTGATGCCCCAGAGAATGATGAAGAAGAGGAAGACCACGAAAGACGGAAGGACCATCGCGTCGTACATGAGTCCGACAAGGCCAAGAATGAGGTTCAGAAGGGCTGAAATGAAGATGCCCGTGCCCATGAACCTGCGGATGTTGCAGTAATCCCCGATGAAGCCATTCACGAATTTACCGACAGCATAGACAAAGAACATCGCCGATCCGATCACACCGAGTTCCGAGGCACTGAGTACCCCCTCATCGATGAGCGGCTGCTTGACGATGCTCAAGCTCATCCGGCAGACATAATACAGGCCGTAGGCGGAAGCCGCCCCCCAGAAAGTCCTGTTTCTCAATTTCCTGTATTCCTGACGGACCTGGTCCTCCGGCACCTTTTCCTTGGCCGGACGGCTGATCCTGTAAAATGAAAATACCCCCATAGTCTAATCCTCCTTAAAATATTTCCGGAGTACCTGTTTCTTGTAAGTTGCTGAAAGATAGATGGTCCTGACCAGCAGATGGACGAAATAACCGCCCAGCAGCAGATGCAGCGCCAGACCATACCACTCGAAGCCAGCCGCAGTGACCGAAGCGGGACCGGCCGCTTCCATGATGCCTCTTCCGATCAGGTAGAAGGCAAAAAGGCCGACCGTGGACCAGATGGCCGCCTGGCGGATCGAGCGCGATTCCGTCGCCCCGATGTAAATGCCGTCCCATGTGAAGGCCGCACAGCCGAAGACCGGCATGAGCAGAAGCCACCACAGATAAGGTCTGGCGGCGGCGACTACTTCAGCATCCGGCGTGATCATCCTCAACATCGGTACACCGAGCACCCAGTAGATCACCACGAAGAAGGCAGCGACCGCCATGCTCCAGACGAAGGTATGACGGACGGTCACGCGGAACATCGTCCGGTCCTGGGCACCGACGAATTTGCCGGACAAGGCTTCACCGGCATAACTGAATCCGTCTGTGAAATAAGAGAAGATCATCAGAAGTTTCATCATGATGGCACCGACATCCATGAGCAGAGTGCCGTAATGCGTGGAAATCATGGTGAAGCCCATGTAGATGAGAATGAAGCAGATCGAGCGGACGAAGAGATTCGTGTTCACGACGAAGAATTTCTTCATTTCTCCGCCCTTGAAAGCCTCCAGGAAGTCGTGCAGTCCGTATCCTGTGAAGACCCGTACGCGATATTTGAACAGCAGCAGAAGAATGGCCGTGAGCAGACCGGAATACTGGGCAATGACCGTTCCGACCGCGATACCCGCGAACCCCATGCCTTCATAGTGCCAGCTGCCGATCCGGAAACCGAGGGCCAGGACGATGCTCATGACGATGTTCATGAGATTCACGACCAGATCCGTCACCATCGAGCTTACCGTATCCTGCATACCGATGAACCAGCCTTTGAAAGACATCAGCGTCATGGTCGCCGGGGCCGCCCAGATCCTGATGAAGAAATATTCGGAGGCCAGCGCCTGCACGTCCGGTTCGCACGGAAAAATGTAGAAAGCCACATCGATGAAGAGCCACTGTATGAGCAGAATCCCGATCGCCAGCATCATCGCGATGCCGAAAGCCCGGCTGAACACGTTGGCGCACTCCCGGTAATCCTTGCGTCCGACCGCCTGAGCCGTCAAGCCGCCGGTTCCGATCCGAAGGAAGAAGAAGTTCCAGTATAGCAGATCGAAGAGCACCGACCCGATGGTGATGCCCCCCATCATGGTTTCTGCAGCACCGTCCCAATGTCCGGCGACAGCCATGTCCACGATGCCTACGATAGGGACCGTGATGTTGGCCAGGATGCTCGGGATGGCCAGCTTGAGAATATCTTTGTCAATGGATTTCATTACCTGTACTTGCTTTCTTCGTCCAGCATTCCGAGATAGGAAGAATACCGTTCGAAGCTGATCTCGCCGTTCTCCACCGCTTCCTTCACCGCACAGCCCGGTTCATGGGTATGGGTGCAGGGGGTGAAGCGGCAGTCCTGGGCTGCCTTGAGCATTTCCGGGAAGTACAGGGCGATCTCTTCTTTCCGGAGATCGACCAGCCCGAAACCTCTCAGTCCCGGAGTATCGATGATGAAGCCTCCTGAAGCAAGGCTGTACATTTCATAGAAGGTGGTCGTATGCTTGCCCTGAAGATGAGCATCGGAGATTTCCCCGACTCTCGGGTCGAGAGAAGGGTCCAAGGCCTTGATGAGGGAAGATTTTCCGACTCCGGAGACACCGGAGAACAAGGAAGCATGACCATCGCAGGCCGCCCGAAGTTCCTCCACACCTTCCCCGGTCTTGGCGGAAACCTCGAGAATCGGGTAACCGGCTCCTTCATAGATCTGATGGAAGGCTTCCAGCTGCTCTGCATGACTCTCCCGATAAAGGTCCACCTTGTTCAGGACAATGGTCACGGGAACGTTGTAGACTTCACAGGTCACCAGGATCCGGTCCAGGAAAGGCAGCTTGATTTCCGGGAAATCAATGGTCGCGATGATGAAGGCACGGTCCACATTGGCCGCGATGATGTGCGACTGACGGGACAGGTTCGTGGATTTGCGGATGATATAGTTCCTCCGAGGCTGAACGGCCGTGATGGCGGCCGGATTCTCCAAGGTCACGACATCATTGACCTGGGCCATGGTCCCTTCAGGGATCTCATATTCATAACTGACCTTGTCGCCGACGGCAACCGGGTTGGTGGCATTGCTTCCTTTCAGACGGATCTTTCCCCGCAGCACGGCCGGGAAGAGGTTCCACTGGGGAAGTTCCGACAGCAGATAATGGCTGCCTGTATGCTTTACGACTGTTGCTTCACCTGTCTTGATCATAGTTCCTTTATATTCAAAGGACAAATATAATCCATTTAAATGAGATTTTTCCTAAATTTGCGGAATGACTGTAAAACCCGATTGTTATGACAACTGAAGCACAGATTGAAAATTTGCTGGAAGAAACTTTCCGGCACCTTGGATTCACCGCTGAACCGGCCGGGCTCTATGATCCGCTGAGATACATGATTGAAATTGGGGGGAAACGCATCAGACCGCGACTCTGCCTCCTGACCTGGTCTCTGTTCAAAGAGGAGATCGGGGAAGAGATCATCAAGCCGGCGGCAGCGCTGGAGGTTTTCCACAGTTTCACCCTCATTCATGACGATATCATGGACAATGCCGATGTCCGCAGGGGTGTTCCGACCGTACATCGGAAATGGTGTCCGAACACCGCCATCCTGTCTGGAGACGTGATGCTCATCGAAGCATACAAGCTCATCGCTCAGGCTCCTGCCCATGCCTTGAAAAAAGCGCTGGACCTGTTTTCCAAGACAGCGGCCGAGGTCTGCGAAGGACAGCAGTACGACATGGAATTCGAGGATCGGGACCAGGTCAGCATGGACGAATACATGAAGATGATCGGCCTGAAGACGGCTGTGCTCATCGCTTGTTCGGCCAAGATGGGCGCCATCATCGCAGGGGCTTCCGACGAAGCCTGCGAAGCGCTCTACAACTACGGCTATCAGATCGGTCTGGCATTCCAGATCGCTGATGACTGGCTGGATACCTATGCGGACCCGAAGGTCTTCGGGAAAGCGATCGGAGGAGATATCCTCAACAATAAGAAAAGCTGGCTGATCACTCGGGCGTTCGAGAAGGACACGACCGGAGAGATGCAGGCCGCCATGGCCCTTCCGGGAACTGCAGAAGCGGAGAAATTGGAGAAGATCGAGCGCGTGAAAGCGATCTATGCTCGCTTAGGCATCGGTGATGAAGCGCAGACCAAGATCGCTCGTCTGACGGAGGCTTCGATGAAGGAAGTGGAAAGGCTGGACCTGGGCAAGATCAGGTACGAGTATCTGCACCGCTATGCGGAAAGCCTGCTGGGAAGAAGAAAATAAATGCAAATGAACAGAAAGAAACTGGAAATCATGGCTCCTGCCGGCAATTTCGAATGCCTGCATGCCGCTATACAAGGGGGAGCGGACTCCGTCTATTTCGGAGTCGAGAAACTGAACATGAGGTCACATTCGGCGAACAATTTCAAGATGACGGATCTCGCTGAAATCGTTTCCATCTGCAAGAGTCACGATGTAAAGACTTACCTGACCCTCAACATCGTCCTGTACAACGAAGACCTCGAAGACATGAGGCGGACCCTCGATGCAGCCAAGGAGGCAGGCATCACCGCCGTCATCGCTTCAGACATGGCCGCCATCGCCTACGCCCGGCAGATCGGGGTGGAGGTGCACATTTCCACGCAGCTGAGCATATCCAATGCGGAGTCCCTGCGTTTCTACGCACAGTTCGCGGACGTGATCGTTCTGGCCAGGGAACTGAACCTGCATCAGGTGAAGGAAATCAAGGCCATCATCGACCGCGATCGGATCTGCGGCCCGTCTGGACGCCTCGTAGAGATCGAGATGTTCGCCCACGGAGCCCTCTGCATGGCCATTTCAGGGAAATGTTACCTCAGTCTCCACGAATATGGAGCGTCTGCGAACCGCGGAGCCTGCTACCAGATCTGCAGGAGGGGTTATGAGGTGACCGACAAGGAGACCGGCAACCAGCTGCTGGTGGACAACAAGTACATCATGTCTCCGAAAGATCTGTGCACCATCGAGTTCATGGACAAGATCATCGATGCAGGCGTGACCGTCTTCAAGATCGAGGGCCGTGCCCGTTCTGCAGAATACGTGAAGAAAGTCGCTTCGGCTTACCGCCGGGCCGCCGATGCGGTCTGTGACGGAACCTATGATCCGGAATTCGCCGCCGGTCTGAAAGAAGAGCTGAAGGAGGTCTTCAACCGCGGTTTCTGGGACGGTTACTATCAAGGTGCCCGTTTAGGGGAATGGAGTGAGGTCTATGGCAGCAAGGCGACCCGCAAGAAAGTGTACTGCGGCAAGGTCACGAACTGGTTCGGAAAACTGAGCGTAGCCGAGATTCTCGTGGAATCCCGAAGCCTGAAGACCGGAGACCACATCCTGATCATGGGTCCGACAACCGGTGTCATCGAGCTGGATGTACCGGAGATCCGGGTGGATCTGAAACCGGTGGAGGAGGCTTCCAAAGGAACTTTCTGCTCGATCCCGATCGATTTCTCGAAATGTGTGCCGGGAGCCGGAGAAGAAGGGGAACTGCTGTCTGCCGCCGAGTGCGGTGCACTCCGCGATTCCCGACTGCGCCGTTCCGACAAAGTCTATATCTGGTCAGAGGAGTGATCAGGCGAAAAGATCATGCAGCACATCCAGTGATCTGATGTGCAGCGCCGATTCGATATGATATTCGATATAACGTAAAAGGCCCTCGGCGATTTCGCTGCGGGCTTTTCCATTCAAGGGCAGCAGCATGGATTCCGCGAAGCTGGCTTTCATGAACTTCACGACGAAAGGATAATGGTCCCGGACAAAGGGTTCGAGGTCCCGGGATTCCGGGGAGAAGCCCAGCCGGACCGCATACTCCAGCAGAAAGCGCAGCGGAAAATTGCTGAAATCAGTCTCTACGGCATCCAGCAGAAGGATATTTCCTTCAACCCATTCATACAAGCCGTCCTCATTGCAGCCGTCTTTGACAGAGCGGTAAAGCACCTCGCTCATGAACATCACGATGGCGTTCTTGTAGAGATTGTTCCGGATACCGTTCAGGGGATGGCGCGCGCAAAAGTTCTTGGCGGGAAGCAGACCGCATTTCGCGGCCTCATTGACCTCGGCCTCCAGAATATTCAGCGGTTGGAAAAGAGACATGGAGGACTTGCGGGTGCCTGCGCCTTTCACGAAAAGACCCCGACGCCCATACTCTCGGCTGAGGGTATGGAGCACCAGGGAATTCTCTCCGAATTTCGTTGTATGGAGCAGGATGAATTCTACCGAAGCCGTCGTCTTCATCGACCTGAGGGATTAGCCACGGTTCTTCAGGAATTCAGCCATCGCACGAAGCGCCTTTCCCCTGTGGGAAATCTCATTCTTCTGCTCCTCCGTGATGTCGGCCAGACTCCGGTCCGGGTATTCGTCGGCAATGAAGATCGGGTCATAACCGAAACCGCCGTTGCCGGACTTCTGCTTGGCGATCCGACCTTCGAGCGTTCCTTCGAAGAAATATTTCCGACCGTCCAGGATGAGGGTCACGACGCTCTTGAAACGGGCAGTACGCGGCATCTTCTTGATTTTCAGGCCGTAGTCCGCTGCCATGTGGCTTTCGCACTCGACGACATTCAATTCATGCAGCACCTTGTCCATATTCTCGTTGAAATCTTTGCTTTCACCAGCATACCGAGCCGTGTGCACCCCAGGATCCCCGCCGAGCGCGTCGACTTCCAGTCCAGTATCGTCTGCGAAGCAATCGCATCCGCAACGTCTCCAGAGATCTTCCGCCTTCAGGATGGAATTCGCTTTCAGGGTGTCACCGGTCTCTTCCACTTCATCATGGATGCCGAGATCTGCCGGAGTAACCAGTTCGAAGCCCTCCCCTAAAATTTCAGCCGCTTCACGCAGCTTACCTTTGTTGCCAGTTGCAAAAACAAGTTTCATCTTATAATCTCCTTTTGTCCAATATTTGCATACAAAGGTATCAATAATCATGAACCAATCGCAAAATTTCGTATTTTTGTATAAAACCTGTCAGAAAAATGAAAAATAAACATCTCGCTATAGTCGCGGCCATTTCCATGGCCTTTTCTTTTGGTCCGTCCGCAGAAGCCCAGTCGAAGGATTTTCAATTGGGCCAATGGGTGGAAATCCAGAACGCGATCCTCAAGACGCTGGACGCCAGCTATGTGGACTCTCTTCCGGTAAACCGGATGATGAAAGGCAGCATCAACGCCATGCTTCAGAATCTGGATCCTTACACGATGTATGTTCCGGAAGAGGAAAACGAGAATTTCCAGATGATGATCTCGAACACCTACGGAGGCATCGGAGCCATCATCTACAAGAAGCAGGACGGAAATGTCGTCATCAATGAGCCGTACATGGGCTCACCGGCCTGGAAGAACGGACTGACCTGCGGCGATGAGATCATCACGATCGACGGACAGCTGACCAAGGGGCTGACCGCACAGCAGAGCAGCGACAGGATGAAAGGACGTCCGAAAACCAAGGTCAGCTTCATGGTGAAGAAAGTGCATACCGGCGATACGGTCGCTCTGGACATCGTCCGGGAAAGGATCCATCTTCCGGATATCGAATATGCGGGAATGCTCGACGATACGACCGGCTACATCCTGCAGACCGGTTTCACGGAGAATGTAGGCCAGCACATGAAGGAAAAGGTGCTGGACCTCAAGAATCAGGGAATGAAGAAGCTTTTCCTGGACCTCAGAGGCAATGGCGGCGGTCTGATGAACGAGGCGGTCAACATCGTTTCGCTCTTCGTACCGAGAGGTTCTCTCGTGGTTTCCGCAAAGGGTAAGGATGCGACAGACTGCATCGAATACAAGACCTTGACCGAACCGATCGATACGGAACTGCCGATCGTCGTGCTGATCGACGGGGCTTCCGCTTCTTCTGCGGAGATCGTGACCGGCGCGCTCCAGGATCTGGACCGCGCCACGGTCATGGGCAGGCGCAGCTACGGTAAGGGACTGGTACAGTCCGTGCGTCCGTTGCCGTACAACGGTCAGCTGAAAGTGACGACCGCGAAATACTATACACCGAGCGGACGTTGCGTCCAGGCGATCGATTACGCGAAACGCAACGAGGACGGCAGTGTCGGTCATATTCCAGACTCATTGACCCATGAATTCAAGACTGCAGCAGGAAGGATCGTGCGCGACGGTGGTGGAATCACCCCGGATGTGGAGCTGGAGACGCCGCAGTACAGCCGTATCGTCTATTCCATCGTATTGGGCGGCATCATGGATGAATTCATACTGGATTATGTCCGCAGACATGAGACGATCGCCAAGGCAGACGATTTCCATTTCTCCGATGCGGACTATGAAGAATTCATCGACTTCGCGAAAACGAAAGAATTCGATTACCGCAGCGGAGCCAAGACACTTTTCGACGAGATGAAGAAAGAGTTGGAGAGAGACGGTCTGGCTGAGATCATGAAAGAGGAACTTTCCGGTATGGAGAAAGCGCTGGAAATGGACAAGGAGAAGATTCTGAGACACAACAAGGCGCAGATCATCCCGTTCATCGAGGAAGAGCTCGTCGTCAGATACTGGTACCAGGAAGCCGGCATCAAGACCCGCCTCCGCCACGATAAGCAGCTGAGGCAGGCGATGAAGACGCCGTTGATCGTTCTGAACAAATAAAGAGACTTCTATTCTTCGGATTTCCGCTCCTCCGCAAGTTTCTTCCGGTAGGCATCCATGCGCTTGCGCCAGGCAAGGGTCTTTGCCTTCTTTTCCTTTTCCTTGCGGAGACGGTAGGCCTCCATCTTGTTCTCGAGATAATTATCTGCCATTCCTTTCTATAACATGAAGGTTATAACCGGTTTCTATTCTTCGGAGGCCTTGGAGGCTTTCGGTTTCCGGGCTGTTCTGGCGGGCTTTGCCGTTTTCGGAGCCGCTGGCTTAGTCGCCTTTGCTGGTTTTGCAGGCTTAGCTGGCTTGGTTGCTGGCTTTGCTGGTTTGGCTGGTTTGATAGCCGGTTTGTCAGCTGGCTTCACACTGGCCTGGACCTTCTTAGGAGCCTCTGCTGTCTTCGGAGCTTCAGCCTTCCTGGAAGCGGCTTTACGGCCTTTACGAGCGGCAGCTTTAGCCTTTCGCTTAGAATCACGGATCGCCTGACGGACCTTCTCCTTGCGGGCGGCCTTGTTCGCTCCGACGATATCACCGTAATCCGCGGAACCGTCAGCACCCTTTACATAGGAAGCGCCGCGGTTGCTCTCGTATTCCTTTCTACGCTCTTCCAGACCGGTCTCGACCAGCTCATAATCCAGAAGTTTCTGCTCCAGGTTCGCATTCTTGACACGGATGCGGACCGGATCACCTAAATTGTAGACGACCTTGCTGCGGCGGCCTTCCAGACGGTAACGGTCTGCATTGAACTCGAAGAAATCGGACTTGATATCCCTCAAGGCGATCATTCCCTCGATCTTGGTCGGCTCGACCTCGACATACATGCCCCAATCGGTCAGACCGGAGATATGACCTTCATACTCCATGCCGACCTTGTCCTGCATGAATTCCACAAGCTTGTACTTGATGCTGGAACGTTCCGCGTCAGCAGCGACGATTTCGCGCTCGGAAGCATACTTGCAGAGAGATTCATAAGTGTCAGCCTTTGCAGACTCCCCTCCTGCCAGGTATTTCGCAAGCAGACGGTGTACCATCATGTCCGGATAACGGCGGATCGGAGAAGTGAAGTGCGTATAATATTTGAAGGCCAGACCATAGTGGCCGACATTCTCGATGGTGTAGCGTGCTTTCGCCATCGTCCTCAAGGCAAGCAGCTCGATGGCATTGTACTCAGGAGTACCTTCAGCCTCTTCAAAGAGTCCGTTCAGCTCTTTTGAAATCTCTTTTCCATTATTGGCAGGACCCATTTTGTACCCGAAGTTTCCAATGAACTTACGGAGGTTCTCGATCTTGTCCTGATTAGGCTCATCATGAATTCGGTAAACAAAGGTCTTTGCCCGCTTATGGGTACCGGCCGTAGAGCCGGGAGTCCCCTTGCATCCCGTCGCCACAAACTCTGCAACACTTCTGTTAGCAAGCAGCATGAACTCCTCGATCAGCCAGTTCGCCTCCTTCGTCATCTTCTGATAAACATCGACAGGACGGCCCTTATCATCAACTATAACCTTCATTTCAGGTCTTTCAAAGCTGATGGCTCCGCTGGAGAACCTCTTCTTGCGAAGTTTTGAAGCTAAGGAATTCAAGGTAAGAACAGCCTCTTTCAGTTCGTCAGGAATCAAAGTTCCCTCATGAATTCCGCCTCCCATCATAGCTGCGTCATCATGCCTAACATCTTTGTTTCCTGTAGATTTTTCATCCTTTTCAGTACATTTTTCTGTATTCTGCGGACCCTTCACGGAAGCGCCAGGCATTTCCAGTCCATCAGAGCCACCACGCAAGTCCATCTCCATGGATTTCTCCCCATTGTCGATGATCTGCTGAGCCGTCTCATAGGCGAAACGGTAATTGGAACGGATAACCGTGCGGCCGAACCACTGCGCGGCGACTCTTGCACGCGGAGTCAATTCAAAAACAGCGGAGAAAGTCAGTTTATCTTCGTTCGGACGAAGGGAACATAGCTTGTTGGAGAGTTTTTCCGGCAGCATAGGAACGGTTCTGTCGACCAGATATACAGATGTACCTCTTTTACGAGCTTCCTCATCTACGACAGACTTAGGCTGCACATAATGGGTAACATCGGCGATATGGACACCGACCTCGAAGTTGCCGTTCTCCAGTTTCCGGAAAGAAAGGGCATCATCGAAGTCCTTGGCATCTGCCGGGTCAATGGTAAGAGTCAGCACGTCGCGGAAATCACGGCGTTCTGCAAGGTCTTTCTCGGTGATTTCATCGGAAATGGAGTCCGCCGCATTGCTGACTTCCGGCTCGAAGCGGTACGGCAAGCCGTACTCGGCCAGAATCGCGTGCATCTCGGTATCATTCTCTCCCGGATCACCCAGCACATCGACGATATGACCGGTCGGTGTGGCATCGCCACGTTTCCAGCCATCGACGACGACCGCCACCTTCATGCCCATACGGGCCTGGAGCTCATGACGTACCCCGTCATCGTCCGTGAAGGCCATTCCCTGGATCGTGTAGAGGCCGTCTCCTGCCAGTTTAAGGAATCCTCTTTCATCCTTCGGTTCTGCCAGAGACTGTTTCGTATGCACTTTGTGGCGACGATACTTGCTTTCGTCCGGTTCCGCGAACGGAATGGAGATATCGTATGGCATGAAACGGTTCTGCATGAGGACCCAGGCTTGCTCTCCAACGACATGGAGGATACCGATGAAAGGCTTCTGAGAGCGCTGGAGGATATCCATCACCTCGCCTTCCCGGCGCTGGTTCTCGGTCTTCTCGCGTTTGACCACCACCCGAACGATATCGCCGTTCAGAGCACCTCTGGTCTTGGAGGCCTTCACGAAGACATCATCTTCTTCGCCGTCAATGATGATGAAGGCATAACCTTCGCGGGTCATCTGGACCCTTCCCTCGAATTCAGGATAGACTTTCTTCTCAACAGATTTTTTCCTGTTGCGGGCGGATCCGCCTCTGCTGTACTTTCTTGCCATAAGAATATGTTTTGAACTATATCTTACAAATTTAAGGATTTATGAGAGATAATGAACAGGGAACCGGTAGAAATGTAGATATGCAAAGAAAAAGGGCGACCCTGAACGGATCGCCCCTGTATCTTCTCGGCCGAAGCCGCGGAAATTAGTCGTTAAGAGAGAATCTCTTGAATGAAAGCACTTTTGCCTCAGCATCTGCTGCTGCAATGACTGCCTTGACCGGAGTCTTGCCGTCACCCATCTGATAACCCTGCTCCTCGAGAGTGTTCTCTGCGAAGAATTTGTTGAGCTTACCTTTGGCAATGTTCTCGAGCATTGCTTCTGGCTTGCCTGCCATCTTAGGGTCGTCAGCCATCTGCTCCTTGTAGATCTGCATCTCTTTAGCGACGATGTCTGCTGGACAATCCTCTTTAGATACAGATACCGGATTCATGGATGCTACCTGCATTGCCACACCCTTAGCGACCTCAGCGTCGAATGCTTTGCTGAAACCAACGATAGCACCGAGTTTGCCGTTGATCTTGTGGAGGTACATAGCGATGTAAGGAGCATTGATGATGCCGTATCCTACGAGCACATGTTTCTCACCTGTCTTACCTGTCTGCTCTGTGATAGCAGCCTCTACTGTTCTGCCGTCTGCAAGTACACAAGCCTTGAGGGCCTCTGCATCTGCAGGAGCGTTAGCGATAGCTGTATCAGCGATAGCTTCTGCAAGAGCCTGGAACTCAGCGTTCTTGGAAACGAAGTCAGTCTCGCAACCGAGGCAGATGATGATACCTTTACCTTCAGCTACTCTTGCTACGACTGCACCTTCTGTCGTTTCACGGTCAGCTCTCTTCGCTGCAACAAGTTTACCTTTTTCGCGGATGATTTCCTTAGCTCTCTCGTAATCGCCGTTAGCCTCAACGAGGGCTTTCTTACAGTCCATCATACCAGCGCCTGTCATTTGACGGAGCTTTGCCACGTCAGCTGCTTTAATATCCATTGTTGTGTAATGTTCAGATGATTATACTTTCGAATTACTCAGCTTTCTCCTCTGCTGAAGCCTCCGCTACCGGAGCCTCTTCCACTTCATCCTCTGCGGATTTAGCTTTGCGGGAGCGAAGCTTCTTGCCAGCTGGTTTCTCAGCCTCTGGAGCTTCTTTCTCTTTCTCGAGCTTCCTTTCGTCCAATCCCTCCTGGATAGCAGCGCAGAGTACATCCATGATATAGGAGATAGACTTGGCTGCATCATCATTAGCCGGAATCACATAATCAATCGGAGTAGGATCGCAACATGTATCAACCATAGCGATAACCGGAATGTTGAGACGGTTTGCTTCTTTGACAGCATTCATCTCTTTCTGTACGTCCACTACGAAAAGTGCTGAAGGAAGACGGCTCAGATCCTTGATGGAACCGAGGTTCTTCTCCAACTTAGCTCTCTGACGAGTAATCTGAAGGCGCTCACGTTTTGCGAGAGTCGCAAATGTACCATCTTCGATCATCTTGTCAATGGTATTCATTTTCTTGACAGCCTTACGGATAGTCGGGAAGTTGGTCAACATTCCACCTGGCCATCTCTCTGTCACGAACGGCATATTCACAGATCCTGCCTTCTCAGCAACGATCTCTTTAGCCTGTTTCTTTGTAGCTACGAAAAGTACTTTGCGGCCTGAACGAGCAAGCTGTTTGAGTACATTGGCAGCCTCATCGATTTTAACTATACTTTTATGCAGGTCGATGATATGGATTCCGTTCTTCTGGTCGAAGATGTAAGGAGCCATTTTCGGATTCCATTTTCTCGCCAAGTGTCCGAAGTGAACACCTGCATCAAGCAATTCTTGGAAATTTGTTCTTGGCATTTCTTTAAATCATTTGTTTGTTTTTACTTTCCTTCCAGGCATTTGCCATAACCTGTCAGGCTCTTTTCTTCAATCCGGAGTAGCAGCTTTGTGGCTGGTCTCCTGAATTTTCCGCAATCACGGCAATCATCAGGCAGCTTCCGAAGATTCGCATCCACCGCAAAGATCCTGTGATTTCGAACCGGATTGTGCGTTTTGATAAATCAGACAGTAAGGATTAACGTTTACTGAACTGGAAACGTCTACGTGCACCAGGCTGACCAGGTTTCTTTCTCTCGACCTCACGTGCGTCACGAGTAAGGAATCCTGCTGCCTTGAGGGCAGATCTGTAAGCCTCTTTGTCCACCTCGCAAAGTGCGCGTGCGATGCCGAGTCTCATAGCTTCTGCCTGGCCTTTGATTCCACCACCGTCAAGATTAGCCTTGACGTCAAACTGTCCCATTGTACCTGTCAATTCAAAAGGCTGGTTTACAATGTAACGGAGTGCATCCTCTTTGAAATACTCGCTAAGGTCACGACCATTAATCGTAATGTTGCCTTTTCCAGCTACAACATAAACGCGAGCCACTGCTGATTTACGTCTTCCAAGGGCGTTTACTACTTTCATGCTCTGCTTAAATTTCGTTTAACTTAATTGTTCTCGGGTTCTGTGCCTGGTGCGGATGCTCGTTGCCTGTGTAAAGGTAAAGGTTGTTGATGAGCTTAGCGCCAAGACGATTCTTAGGAAGCATACCCTTAACGGCCATCCTAAGTACTTCTGTAGGTTTTCTCTGAAGGAGATCCTTAGGTGTTGCAAAGCGCTGTCCACCTGGGTAACCAGTGTGGTGGATATACACTTTGTCAGTCATCTTCTTACCGGTGAGTCTCACTTTGTCAGCGTTGAGGATGATGACGTTGTCACCACAGTCAGCGTGAGGAGTGAAGTTCGGCTTGTTCTTGCCACGAAGAACGAGCGCAACTCTGGCAGCAAGACGACCGAGCACCAAGTCAGTCGCGTCGATCACAACCCACTCTTTGTTTGCAGTCGCTGCATTTGCAGATACTGTCTTGTAACTCAATGTGTCCATCTTGTTGATTTAAATGGTTAATACTTAATAATTTATTTGCGATCCCTATACCACATAGGGGGTGCAAAGATAGCAATTATTTTATTCTTGTCAAAATTTGTTGCAAGAAGCTTGCTTTTATTTGTATTTTTGCAGGCATGAAGATCAGAAACCTTGATTTAGGAGAGCAGCCTCTCCTTCTCGCCCCTATGGAAGACGTGACCGACGCGTCTTTCCGTTTCATCTGCAAGGAATTCGGAGCGGATATGATGTATACGGAATTCATTTCCTCGGACGGACTCATCCGAGATGCCCGGAAATCGCTGGAAAAGCTCAAGACCTTCGATGAGGAGGCTCCGATCGGCATCCAGATCTACGGCAACATCCCGGAAGCGATGGTCGACGCCGCGAAGATGGCCGAACAGGCCGCAGAGATCGCCGGAGGACATGGTGCCGACCTCATTGACATAAATTTCGGCTGCCCGGTGAACAAGATCGCGAAACGGGGAGCAGGTTCCGGCATGATGCGGGAGCCGGACAAGATGGTCCAGATCACGAAGATGGTTGTGGATGCAGTCAGGAAGCCGGTGACGGTGAAGACTCGCCTGGGCTGGGATGACGATTCGAAGATCATCGTCGAACTGGCGGAAAGGTTACAGGATGTAGGGATCGAGGCGCTCACTATCCATGGCAGGACACGCTGTCAGATGTATACGGGAGAAGCAGACTGGACCCTCATCGGAAAAGTCAAGGAGAATCCGCGCATGCACATACCTATTATAGGTAATGGTGACATCACCGGTCCGGAGAAGGCGAAAGAGGCTTTCGACCGCTACGGTGTGGACGGTATCATGATCGGTCGTGCGACTTACGGACACCCTTGGATCTTTCAGGAAATCAAGCATTATCTCAAGACCGGGGAACTGCTGCCGCAGATGAGCGTTCCCGAAAGGGTCTCATTGGCCAAGAGACATCTGGCGAAATCATTGGCCTTGAAAGGAGACCGCGTCGGCATTCTTGAAATGAGGCGGCATCTTTCCTGCTATTTCAAAGGACTGCCAGATTTCAAGGAAACCCGGCTGAAGCTGGTAACGATCACTGATCCGGAGGAACTTTACCGCACTCTGGACTATATCGCGGAAAGATGGGGCGCTGAAGAAGCTCCGGAAGCCGGAAACATTTATGGTCTACGGTAATTTTGTTATCTTTGCAGGCATTGAAAGAACTTCCCCATGATTGACGCTATACTGCTGGCCCCTTATTACTGGAGTTTGAAAACCAGACATTTCCTGTACGACCATGGCTTCCTGAAAATCCACGAAGCTGGTCTCCCGACCATTTCCCTGGGAAATATTACAGTCGGAGGTACCGGAAAGACCCCGCACACGGAAATGATATTGAGAACCTTGCTGACCGATCCGGAATTCAAGGGACTCCGCATCGCCGTGCTTTCCCGAGGTTACCGGAGAAAGACTTCCGGTTTCCAGCAGGTCCCGGCAGACGGAACGGCAAAGCTCTATGGAGATGAGCCGCTCCAGATGAAACGTAAATTTCCAGAAGTGACCGTCGCTGTCGACAAGTCCAGGATCGAAGGTTGCCGCTTTCTTAAAAATCCGGAAATCCTGAAGACGGCTCCTGAGGCGAAGAAATGCCTTGACAAGAATTTCCCGGCAGCCGATCTCGTCATTCTGGACGATGCTTTCCAGTATCGCGCTCTCAAGACTTCCCTATCCATCCTGCTCGTGAATTACCGGCAACCGATCTTCAAGGACCATCTGATGCCGATAGGAAAGCTGAGGGATCTGCCGGAGCGGATCGAGGCGGCGGATGTCGTGATCGTCACGAAATGCGATGCGGACATGGATGAATGGAGCAAGAGCAGGTGGGCAGAAGCGCTTGGAATCCATTCCTACGACGGCGGAAGCTGCTCCGGGGTCAGAGACAACGGAAAGCAGCAGCATGTGCTGTTCACGACCATCGGCTACTGCGATCCTCAGCCAATCTTCCCGGAAGCCGACCAGCGGTTCCTCTATTCCAAGACATTGATCATGTTCAGCGGCATCGCTGACGACCGGCTCTTCTTCCACCACCTTTCCGGAAATTACAGAATTCTGGAAAGGATCAATTTTCCCGACCACCACAAATTCTCGAAAAGGGATGTGAAGAAGCTCGAAGAATTGTCCAGGAAATCCCCTACCTCCGTCATCATGACGACGGAAAAGGATTGCCAACGGGTCATGGACTGCCGTTTCATGCCGGAATCCCTCAAGCAGAAAATGTTCTTCACTCCGATCCAGGTCAGGTTCACCAACGAAAAGGAGAGCGGGGCTTTCCACGCTCTCCTTCAGGATGTCATCGGCCGGAAATGATCTTGTTCTGCACTCTGATCGAGGCCTCATGAATGGCCGAGAAGATCTCCACGATCATCTTTTCATCCAAACCTGACGCTTTGCCGTCCGCGACCATCTTGGACAGGACCTCGTCCCAACGAGAAGTCTGCAGGATGGTGATGTTGCCTGCTTTCTTGCATTGTCCGATCCGGGCAGAAACTTCCATCCGCTCCTGCAGCAGCCTCAGCAGTTCATCGTCAATTGCATCGATCTTCGCACGAAGAACGTGAATATCATCCTTCAGGGCCGCTGAATCGGTATCCACGGAACGGACTTCCAGATGCTCCAGCATATCCTGGAAAGCTGCGGGAGTCAATTGCTGTCCGGCATCGCTCCAGGCACAGGAAGGATCCCGATGCACTTCGACCATCAGTCCGTCGAAGCCCAGATCCATCGCATTCTGCGAAAGGTCCGCAATATAGTCCCGGCAACCGGCGATATGGGAAGGATCACAGAACATCGGCAGATCCGGATATCTCCGGCGCATCTCGATGACCGTCTTCCACTGCGGCGGATTCCGGTAAGGTGCAGGTTCGGCAGAAGGGAAACCACGGTGAATCACCCCGATCTTACGAAGTCCAGCCTCATGCAGCCGTTCGACCGCCCCGATCCAGAGTTCCAGGTCCTGGGCCAATGGATTCTTGACCAGAACCGCCTTGTCGCTACCTTCCAGCGCGTCGGCGATCTCCTGCACGAGGAAGGGATTGACTGTCGTCCGGGCACCGATCCAGAGCAGGTCTACCCCTGCCTCCAGACAAGCCTCCACATGTTCTCTGCAAGCCACTTCCACCGCTGTCTTCATGCCCAGTTCCTCCTGGACTCGTCTGAGCCAGGACAGACCGGAAGTCCCGACCCCCTCGAAAGAGCCCGGATGCGTCCTTGGCTTCCAGATTCCTGCACGGAAGACATCGACGCCGATGGACTTGAGCTGCATCGCAGTATCCATCACCTGTTTTTCCGTCTCTGCGCTGCACGGACCGGCCAGCAGGCATGGACCCGGTTCCGTGAACAGTCCCCATTCCTTCAAAGGAAGGATCTCCAAATGTCCGTTCATCTCTTTACGCTTAACTTGCAGCCGGAAACGGTTTTCCCTTCCCGACAAAAAAGGAAGCTGCCCAGCAACTGACCGGACAGCTCCCTGAATGATTGTTCATACTTCTGTTCCTTGACGGACCGATCAGACTGTAAGGATCTCTTTCTCCTTCGCGCTGACGAGCTCGTCCACCTTCTTGGTAGCAGTATCGGTAGCTTTCTGTACGCTATCCTCGAAATCTTTCGCCATATCCTCGGCAAGACCTTCCTTCTGGACCTTCTTGATCTGATCGATTGCATCGCGACGAGCGTTGCGGATCACGACCTTGCTGTTCTCTCCGGCAGACTTGGCTTTCTTGAGCAGGTCCTTACGTCTATCCTCTGTCAACGGCGGGATCGTGCAATGGATATGCTCACCATTGTTCTGCGGAGTCAGACCGATATTCGCATCCATGATGGCTTTCTCGATGATCGGAATCATCTTCTTCTCCCATGGCTGGATGAGGAGGGTCTTCGCATCAGGTGCAGTCACGGAAGCGACCTGAGGTACCGGAGTCAAAGTTCCGTAGTAATCTACAAGCACGTTGTTGAATACCATGGGATTTGCCTTTCCTGCGCGGAAAGTCTTGAGATCTTCCTCCAGGAAGACCACTGCGTCCTGCATCTTCTCTTCTGCAGCAGCAAGTATTGATTTTGCTTTTTCAATCATAATATCATTCGTTTTATTGTATATCCTTCATTATTTTCCGTTGTCCTGAACATGCACGGTCGTGCCGATGTTCTCTCCCTTGATCAGCTTCGTCAGGTTGCCTTTCCGATTCATGTCGAAGACGATGATCGGCATGTTTCCTTCGCGGCAGAGAGCGAAAGCGGTCTGATCCATCACCTTCAGATGGTCTTCCATCGCCTTGTCGAAGGTCAGCTCGTCATATTTCACAGCCGTAGGATCCTTCTCCGGATCGGCGGTATAGACACCGTCCACCCGCGTACCTTTCAGCAAGGCATCTGCCTTGATCTCCAGGGCACGGAGCGCAGCACCGGAATCCGTCGTGAAGAACGGGTTTCCTGTACCACCGGCGATGAGGGCGACTCCTCCTTTCTCCATGACAGCGACAGCATCATCTCTCATGTAGTAACGTGCGACCGGCATCATCGGTGTGGCGGTGAACACTTCTGCCTCGACTCCCGCGGAACGGATGGCCATGGCCAGACCCAAGGAATTGATGACCGTCGCCAACATTCCCATCTTGTCCCCATTGACCCGGTCAAAACCCTTTCCGACTCCCTGCAGGCCTCTGAAAATGTTGCCTCCTCCGATCACGATAGCCACCTGGAGACCGTTCTTGACGGCCGCGGCGATTTCTTCAGCATAGGCAGCGAGACACGACTCGTCAATTCCTTTCCCGGCAGGGCCGCCGAGACTTTCTCCGCTGAGTTTCAGCAATACTCTTCTATAAGTGCTCATATATGATTTGATGTATTTTTTCGACCTAACAAAAATATCGAATTATTATGAAACTTGCAAGAAAGAATATATCTTTGCACTACTATACGTACGCTTGAACAATAATTTTTAACAGATATGGCTAACATTTTCAAATCATCAATCGGCAAGAAACTCATCATGAGTATCAGCGGCCTGTTCCTCATCGTGTTCCTTACTTTGCACGTGACCATCAACCTGTTCTCTGTATTCGATTCCTTCAGAGGCACCTACGGAGCTGCAGACGGACTCTTCGCCATGGGCTGTGAATTCATGTCCCTTCCGATCGTCACTGTCATGGTACCGGTTCTTGCTTTCGGATTCATCATCCACATCATCTATGCTTTCTGTCTGACCTGGAGCAACATCAAGACCCGTGGAGGATACAAGAGATATGAGGTGGCCAGCAAAGCCAAGGCAGAGTCCTGGGCTTCCAAGAACATGCTCGCGCTCGGTATCATCGTCCTCGGTTTCATCGCTTTCCACCTTACCCACTTCTGGGATGAGATGCAGTTGAAAGAGATGCTCGGCCAGGCTGCTACCGACCCTTACCTTCTGTTGAACGAAACGTTCAGGAACTGGTGGATGGTCGTTCTCTACATCATCTGGTTCGGTGCCATCTGGTTCCACCTCACCCACGGTTTCTGGTCAGCATTCCAGACTATCGGATGGAGCAACAAGATCTGGGAGAAGAGACTGAATGTCATCGGCTACATCATCGTGACCCTGCTCATGCTCGGCTTCACTGCAGTAGCGATCAACGCCTGCCTGCAGGCTAACGGCATCATCGGCTAATCCATAGATGATCGGAAAAGTTCTGCCAAGGCTTACGGCAGGACCTAAGAAAATGAAGACGGGATCGGACAGCAGTCCGGTCCCGTCATTGTTTTACAGCCAGCAGTAGAGTACTCGGCTGGATTTCTCGGTTTGGTCCTTCGGATGAATTCCTCGGCTTACGTCAGATGAGTTCCGCCAGAATATCGTCAGAGACGAAAAGACGAGATTCCGGGATGCGCAGACGCGCTGCTGTCCCTGGAACCGGCTCCAACGCTCCTTCCGCAAGCAGCCGGTCAACGGTCTGGCCCTGTCCGGCTTCACCGCAGGAGCGCAGTTCAGCCTCGCTCATACCTCGGTCCGTACGGAGCGCCAGCATCACCCTTTCCTCGCGATCTTCCATCGCGGAAAGCACTTCCTGCCCACGGACGGCAGCAAAACCCTGACCGGCATTTCCAGCAGCGATATAAGCCTTCAGATCCGGCAGATTCCAGCGACGGATCTTCCTCCCTCCGCCCAACAGATAGGAATGCGCACCAGGCCCGAGACCGATATAGGGCACCTTGTCCCAGTAAGCGCTGTTGTGGACGGCTTCATGCCCCGGAAGGGCGAAGTTGGAGATCTCATAATGATGATAGCCCGCTGCAGCCAGCACCGAGCACAGCCGCTCATATTGGACCCGACACATCTCTTCATCGGCCTCGCGGATCCTCTCCTGAGCGATGAGTCGAGCCAGAGCACTTCCTGGTTCAATGGAAAGCTGGTAAGAAGAAATATGTGCGGGATGCTTCCCCGTGGAGGAAATGGACAAGGCCCGGTCCAATGTAGCCATCCAGCCGTCCATGGTCAGTTGCGGAAGCCCGGAGATCAGGTCAATGCTGATGTTCTCCATGCCTGCATTTTCCAGAATGGAATAGGCCTTCACGGCACGAGCCGCATCGTGACGACGGTTCATCCATCTGAGAATCCCGTCATCGAAGGACTGAACGCCCATGCTGATGCGATTCACCCCAACTTCCATCAAGCCCTCTACGAAATCCTCCCCCTTTTCGACAATGTCCTCAGGATTGACCTCCACCGTGAATTCCTTCCAGCCACCTTCCGGGAAAAGACCGTTCCGCTTCAAAGAAGAGACGATCCGCTGGAAAGCAGAAAGAGGCAGCACCGACGGGGTGCCACCTCCTATATATAATGTCGCCGGTGCGCCGGCTGCCGCAGCAGCATCCGCTGTCCGGGCTCCTATTCCCGTAATCTCACTTTCCAGCGCGGCCACGAAATCTTCCGCCGATCCTTTCCGGCAGGACGAAGCCACCTCCGAATAGAAATCGCAATAAGTGCAGAAGCTGTTGCAGAACGGTATATGGATGTAGATCACTGCAGGACTTACCTCAACATCAGTTCAGCCTCGCCGAGCTTGGCCTGCTCCGTATAGAATTCCACACTGTAGATACCTTTCTGGAAGTCTGCGATACCGTTGAGATAGATGTTCATCTCCAGTTCCTGACCATTATAGTCAGCCTCACGGGAAGCTGAGAACTTCATGGGATCACCACCTGCACAAACGAAGGACTTGTCGCTGGAATCCTGATCCGTAAGGATCACGCCGTCCGGGCTCTTCACGCGGATATAGACTCTGACCGGTCCTTTCGGAGCCAGATCGTTCTCCAGCAAGGTCAATAAAGCCATGAGTCGAACAACTCTGCTGTGACGGTCCGTCTTCTTGTCTGAGGAGTTGAAAGCAGAAATGGCGAAGGCCCTACCCTTGAGGACAGCGCCGGTAGCCACCTGTCCGGACAGATCCTTGACCGTCTGGGACAATTCTTCTCTTTCCCGCTTGTTCTGGCGGATCTGCTTGTGCGCGACATCCAGTTCAGCCGTCAGTTTCTTGTTCTTCTGGCTGAGGGAATCGATCTGCACGATATAGGACTTCATGATGGACCTCAAGGTACCGAGCTCCTTCTGGTACTTGCGGATCTGATTGAAGTTGGAAGCCTGAGTCTGCTTAAGCTTTTCAGCAAGTCTGGCGACTTCTGCTCTGGAGGAATCCAGCTGTTCACCGAGATGCGTATGCGCCAAAGCCAAAGTATCGTACTCGATCCTGGTCTGCTGAAGCTCTACCATCTCCTTCGTCAACGCGGACTTGTAACTTTCAAGATCTTTGAGAAGTCTGGCATGTCTCACCCAAAGAAAGGCACCACCGGCCACGACCAGTGCAAGCAGCACAGCCAGGGCAATGGTGGTCGTTTTCATATTTTTCTCTTCCATACTCTGTTTCGTTTAGTATTCAGATTGCAAATATAATAAAATGAAAGAATTTTCTTCTATCTTTGCCTTCGAACTGAAAAAAACATCAAGGAAATGAAATACCTGATCCGTGCCATCAAATACTTCATCTATTTTTCCGTCATCTGCGCCCTCATCATCGCTGTCCTGATCCTTACCGGAATGGCCGAAGGAAACATCGACACCATCTTCCGGAACGGCGCGGCGGATATCTGGAAAATCGCAGGACTCTTCCTGCTTATCTCCGCCATCTATCCGAAAGTGGGCTTCATCGTCCGCAACTGCAAGGTAGAGGGAGGCCTTGATGCCCGGGAAGCGGAAATCACCGCCTTCATGGAAGAACACGCCTACCGGAAAGAAAAAGCAGAGACCGGAAAGGTCACCTACCGGAGAAGAAGTCCGTTCACCCGTCTCACGAGAATGTACGAAGACCGCATCACCCTCGTTGAAGAAGACGGTGAAGTCTATGTGGAAGGACTCCGCAAAGATGTCGTGAGAATCGCGATGGGGCTTGAATATCGTTTCGCTCCGAAACAGGAAAACTAACGTTCTTCTCCGAGGATATGCTGGGCAGCAGCCTCCAGCGCCTCATAGAAATCTTCACCGAAATAACGGATAAGAGGTTCGCGCAGGAATTGATAGACGCGGACCTTTTCTTTCTTTCCCTTCGCGAAAGCATCCTGACAGATGTGCCAGCGGTGCAGGTTCAACGCTTTCATCCCGTTGCTCAGTTCCGTGATGCGGATCGGGTAGAGCCAGCAGGAAATCGGTTTTCTGAAATCGCCCTTGCCCTGGAACCAGCATTTCTCCATCGCGCAGAAACAGTTCCCGTGCTCATCAAAATGGCAGTAGGCGCACTCTTCGCTACCGGGTACCAGAGGGGTGACCAGATCTCCATCGATGTCCACCTCGAAGAAACCGGTCTTGCCGACAACTGCTCGTCCCTTTTCCTGCATCTCCGGGGAGAAGATCCTGTAATTCTTTTCAATGGCTTCGATTTCACTTTCTTCAAGCGGAGCCCCGCTGTCGCCGATGATGCAGCAGCAACCTTGACATTTCTCGTAATCGCAAGCAAAAAATTCGGTGATGATTTCATCCGAAACCAGACAGTCATCTATCTGGATAATTGTTCCATGTTCCATTTGTAAGTTTTAAAGTAAGGTTCGTCAGTGCCGGATTCCTCATTCGACACCATCGACAACGAATTCTACCGAACTGCCCCTGCTCAAAGCCGAATAGATCCGGATCACCTTATCGGCATCCACGGCAGCAAGATCGGATTCATATTTCGAAAACAGATCCTTGCCCTCCATGTAACGGGTACGGATCGTAGCGATGTGGTAGTCCGGATAGGTCTTCATATGGGCATGACGGCTGCTGAGCAAAGCCTTGGCCACAGGAAGATAACGCTCCACTTCCTCTTTGGTCGGAATATCCCTCACCGCAGCCCTTACCCTATTGAGGACATTGACCAGATTGCGGTCGACCGTTCCTTCGACGAAACCATGCTCATCCGCGACGGACAAGGAGATCAGCACATTGAAACGCTCCTGAGGAACTTTCCTGAAAGCATCCGACACCTCCACACGGACTCCGCAGGAGCTGAGACTACGGATCATCCTTTCCTCCAGGATCAGAGAAGCCACCTGCGCCAGGACATGGTTCTCGGAAGTCAACGGGATACGGGCAGAAATCGCGATTTCCGCGCTGAACGGGCTTCCATGAACCGTATAGGTGGCGGAACCGGCCTGCGGCTGGAAATTCACTGCAGGGATACGGCTCAGGTTCCTTTTTACCTCAAAACGACCGACCAGAGCGGTCAGTTCCTTCTTCACGACCTCCGGTTCCTTATCAGCGACCAGTACCAGCAGACTTTCATTCAGATGTTCGGACATATCCTTGAAAAGCTTTTCGCAACGTCCGGTCAGATCTGCGGAGAACACACCGCTCTTGCGATACGGAGTATAGATGGAAGCCGGACACATGATGCTGTCAATCTTCCGGATCCTTTCCTGACGGGTTCCCTCCGTCGCCAGCAGATAGAATGGCTCACGCTGACAGTAAAGCGACAACGCCGTACTGTCCATACTACGCTTCGTGGTCAAGTCATCCAGAACCCGGATCACCAGAGCCAGACTGTCCTGAGGCGCCCGCACATCCACCGAAGTGTTGAAATTCCGCACCTTGCAGTCCACATTGACCTCATGGGTCTGCAAAGCATCCATATAATCGTCATAAGAGAGACCATCCACCCGATACAATTTCTGGACATCATTGACCAGCGCTCCCTCACCGGATACCAGCCGATCAAGGGAAGCGAAACCCTGGTTGAAGATCAGGCTGGCATAGACCTGCTTATCCACCGGCATCCTCTTGTACACGACCCTGAGACCATTCTGGAAAATCCAGATATTACCTCCCGTCACCGGTTCAGGACGGGTCGAGCGAACTTTCACCTTTTCCAGCGGGACCTGAGTCTTCTGTTCCGGAAGCGGATGAATCTTCCACCGGTCTTCCGGCATCTCGACTCCGGCCTTCCAGCCAGCTGCGAGAGCTGCTTCACATTCCTCCGGAGAGTTCCCCGGCAAATGTCCCTGAACCAGACGAGCCGGAGCTGTCAGGACCGCCCTCGCGAAATTGTTCACGAACTTACATTCCTCGCCGTCCGGAATGCTCTTGCTCAGCAGGAAGTTCATTTCTTTCCGTGGGGAAGCCAAAGGAGCGTCGTACAGGAAAGAAGAAATGGCCCGCTGGACATTCACCGAATTCAGAACAATCGGATTGACCGCCCAGTCCCGAAGGTTTTCGGAAAAGACACCGGCGGCATAAGCCTGCTCGTCCGGGGCGATACTGCCGGGACTCATGGACGAGAAAGCCGCAGACATCAGTTCCAGCGCTTTCAACTGCCGATCCCGGGCAACGACCGCAGTCAGGCTGAGGCACTCGTCCCCAGGTTGCTCCGTGCTCCCGACATAAGCCGCATCGACACTCACATAAGGAAGCGCCTCTGCATCGAAAAGTTTCCGGACCCGACGTTCCGCAAGAATGCCAAGCTTCCGGATATATTTGCTGGTCACGGCCGGATAGACCGTGTGCATATATTCCTGAGGTACCCGCTCGATATCATAGGCCAGAGTCAATGAAGTCACGCCCGGACGAGGGTCTTCCACCGTTTCGGCCACGCCCCCCTTGACAGGAAGAGCTGGAGTCACCTCTCGCAGGCTGCCCGGAAGCATCGGCTGCAGCTCTTCAACCTCCTTCTCCAGCACCGGTGCATGAGGGATCATCAGGGACAGCATATACATTTTTCCGACAACAGCGGCAGGATCCACATCACCGCTGATGATGATGGCCTGACATTCCGGTGTGAAATTCCGGCGCACGAAAGGGTCTTCCGAACTGTTCTGACGGTCAATGATATCGAAAAGCACCAGCAAGGCGGAATCCGTCTTCTCAGCATGACCAAGAATCGGAATGTCATCGAACCAGAAAGTTGTCGAGCGATCATCGACCTTCACGAAGCCATATTCCTTCGGAATCGCCCCCTCCAGGACCATCTGTTCCTGCGGAGAACGGGAACCGAGACGTTCCGACCGGGACAAGGCATTCTTGGCTGTCCGCAACGCCATTCCTTCTTCCCCCGCAGCTTCAGCGGAGGTTCCTACTTTCTGTACCAGCACGAAATCTGCAAGTCCTTCTGCAGATTTGTTCTGAAATACATAATAACTGATCCCGTTAGGCAATACTCCTTTCTGCAGTCCCGGCATATCCGGAAGGACTGCAAACGGCTGAGCCGCTGCAAATAAAGAAACGAGCGACGCGATTGCAGAAAACATGAACTTTTTATGCGACATTCTTCTAATTTTAGTTTACCTGAATGCAAAAATAAGACAAAATTTTACTACTTTTGTAAAAATGCATCATATTGGCAATATAGTAAATAAATAAAGTAACACTATCATGAAAAAAATTTTCATTCTGGCTATGGCGGCATTGCTTTCCGCAACAGCCGTATCTGCTCAGGATATGGCAGAAGCCACTTCTACAGCACAGGCTGCAAAGGCAGCTTTGGAAACTGGAGACCTCACCAAGGCTCTGGAAGGATTTGAAAGCGCCCTCACTATGGCAGAACTGTGTGGCGGTGAAGGTGAAGACCTTGCCTATACCTGCAAGGATGTCATCCCTACCATCATGCTATCCATCGGTAAAGATTACCTGAAGAACAGCAGATACGCAGAAGCTATCGACTATCTCAGCAAGACCGCAGCAAGAGCTCAGGAACTCCAGAACACCGGAGTAGCCAACGAAGCTGAGAAACTCATCCCGCAGATCTATACCCAGGAAGCCGGCGAACTGCTGAAAGCCAAGAACTTCGAAGGTGCCATCGCAAAATATCAGAAAGTCCTCGAACTCGATCCTAAGAACGGAAGAACGCACATGATGATCGGTATGGCTTACCAGGCCCTCAACAAGGTCGAGGAGGCTGAGGCAGCCTACAAGGCAGCCATCGAGAACGGTCAGGGCAAACAGGCTTCAAAGAGGGTTTCCAACATGATGCTCCGACTTGCACAGGACAGCATCAAGGACGGAAAATTCCAGGAAGCTATCGATTTCGCCAAGAAATCCAACGAATACATGAAAAACTCCGCTGCCTACAAGTTCGCAGCCAACGCCGCCATCAAGATGGAGCACCTGGACGAAGCTATCGGATACTTCGAGGAGTATCTTTCCGTCACTCCTAAGGCAAAGGACAAGAACGACGTCCTCTACTCTATCGGTGCCCTCTACCAGAAAGCAGGCAACAATGCCAAAGCGAAAGAGTACTACGGCCAGTTGACCGCTGACCCTAAATATGGCGAGAGCGTGAAAGCCCTGATCAACTCACTTTAATCCGAGCATGACCAGACTTGAACTTCTAGCTCCGGCAAGAAATATGGAAATCGGCATCGCAGCCATCAGTTGCGGTGCCGATGCCGTATATATAGCCGGCCCTGAATTCGGCGCACGTCAGGCCGCAGGCAACAGCATAGAAGACATCCGTCAGCTCTGTACCTATGCCCACCGGTTCGGTGCAAGAATCTTCGTCACGCTGAACACCATCCTGTATGACCATGAGCTGGAGGCTGCCCGACAGCAGCTGCTGGATGTGCAGGAAGCCGGCGCAGATGCTGTGATCGTGCAGGATCTTGCCTTGCTGAAGATGGCGGACAAGATTCCCCTCCACGCCTCCACACAATGTGCGATCCAGACCCCGGAACAAGCTGTTTTCCTCGCCGGACTTGGCTTTTCAAGACTGATCCTCGAACGGGAAATGTCTCTGGAACAGATCCGGGCCATCCATGAAGCGGTGGATTGCGAGCTGGAATTCTTCGTCCACGGTGCCCTATGCGTCTGCTACAGCGGACAATGCTATCTTTCGGAAATGATCGACGGACGGAGCGCGAACCGTGGTGCATGCATGCAGGCCTGCCGTTCCCGCTATGATCTGGTGGACAGCAAAGGAAAAGTTCTGGTCAAAGACAGCGCTCTGCTATCCCTGAAAGACTACAATCTCATCGAAAGGCTGGAAGACCTGGCCGCTGCCGGTGTGCAATCTTTCAAGATTGAGGGTCGGTTGAAAAACATTTCCTATGTCAGGAATGTCGTGCGAGCCTATTCCCAAGCCCTGGATCGTCTGGTCGCCCGCTATCCGGAGAAATACCGCAGAGCCTCTGTCGGCAGTGTAGAATGTGACTTCACTCCCGACCTCAGGAAAACTTTCAACAGGGGCTACACCCAACTCATCATCGACGGTAAACGTGGCAGCTGGGCCAGCGGAGATGCCGCGAAATCCATGGGAGAACCGATCGGCAAAGTCGCTTCCGTCAACAGAAACCGCACCGAAGTCCGTATCGCCGCCACCAAGGCGGATCTGCAGCTGAACAACGGAGACGGTTTCTCCTACGTCGGGAAAGACGGGAAAGTCCATGGTTTCCGGGGAGACGTCTGCCAAGGTCTGACCATTCGCTGCCAGGATGCCGGTCCGCTGCAGCCCGGCTGCAAGCTCTTCCGCAACATCGATACGGCTTTCGAGAAAGACCTGGAAAAAAGTATAGTCAGAAGAACCATCCGCACCGATACCTCCATCCATATCGTAAAGGACGAGACCGGAAAATTCCTGCTGCACACGACTGCAGTAACGGAAGACGGAAGAAGCTTCACCTGCGACTTCGATGCAGGCCGCGATCCGGCCCAGAACACGGAAAGAATTCAATCCATGCTCCAGAGCCAGATCAGCAAGATCACTGAAGAATACCGTTTCAATCTGAAAGAACTGGATTATGAAGGGGAACTTCCTTTCATGAGCGCCGCCTTCATGAACAATATCCGACGAACCTTGGCAGAAGGACTTTCCGCCCAGGAAGTGACGGCCAACCAGCTGACTAACCGGAATCAGGTAATCCGGGAAAACCTCGTCCATCCTGCCGCCCATTTCTGGGGTGGAACGGCAACCTACAAGCAGAATGTCGCCAACAAGGTCGCGGCCGGCATCTACGCGGCCAACGGAGCCGGCAAAGTGGAAGCGGCCTATGAACTGGAACACCCGGCAGATGCGGAACTGATGCGGACGAGATACTGCATCCGTTACGAAATGGGACTTTGTCCGATCCATCAAGGTGCGAAGCCTACCGACCCTCTCTTCCTGGTGAACAATGGTCGGAAACTGGCGCTGGATTTCGATTGCAAGAACTGCGAGATGGTCATCTCTCTTCAATCTCAAAAGTGAGACCGAGGTCTCCGAATCGTGCTTTCTCGGCATTATGAGCCACCAGATAACGTTGGTCCAGACGCCCCCGCCACACAATATCGTCATAAGAACTGAAAGGTAGATCCACCTCTATCCCGAAACTTTTGGATTCGATACGGACCAAGGCCTGGCACTTCCAGGTCTTTTTCGTTCCGCCATCATCCTCGTGGATGAGCAGCGCACATTCTTCCAGTTGCGGAGAATAAGCAGAAAGCAAGACCGTATTCAGGTCAAGCTGGACACCGACCTGATCTCGCCGGACCACGACCATCAGGTCCGTCACATAAGGAGAATATAGTTTCAGCTCCGCTTCAGTCACAGCTGTGAAATCCTCCAGTCCGGCAAATTTCAAGAAAAACTCGGACGCGCCAGCGAACCAGCAATCGTAATTACGATACATCGTCAGATTCTTCAAGATCAGGGAACGGCTGTTCACCGTTGCCGAAGGCCCCTTAGCTAACGGAGCGGATTTTACCGGACGGATGACCAAGGCTCCCCCTTCTTCCCATTCCGGATGTTCCCGCCGGAGTACTTCCGTCGTCTTATGGCGAGCATCCGAATTTCTGTTGATGACCCACACCGGCTTTTTCCGGGCCAACTGTTCATCGACCAGAACCTTGACAGCGGTCCATTCCTCTCCTGACCGGCGCAATTCATAACCGTAGTTCGTATCTGATTCGTTTTCAGGATCAAAGGTGATGACAGGAAGGCTGATTCCGTCCCAAGTTTCGCTGTAAGGCCAGTAGATCTGATAACCGGAACTCATCAGCGCCTCCAGATAAGCCTCATCATAAACGACGTCCTCTTCCAGGACCTCCCCTTGACGAGTGCGCGTTCCGGTCTTGGACTTCACATGCCGGTGCAAAAGTTCGCGCAACGGACAGGCATAAGTACGGACGGCACGGGTCTGAGGATCGCCGACTCCCCGCCCCGGATCCAGAAACAGATCTTGCATCGTATATTCCTGATCATAACCATTTCCAGCCGAAGCTTTCACTGCATCCTGTACCTCTTCCATCTGCGAAACCGATAGCGGAAGTTCCGAGAAAAGCGCCGCGACATCCTCAAGATAGACTGAATCCTGATTCTGAACCTTACCGGTATCTTCCAGATCATTGTCCAGAATTTCACAGCCGGTCAATCCCAGGACCAAAGCCGTGACCATAAACCATTTTCCATACATAATCATGCTGCATTAAAATTTCTGCAGCAAAGTGACGGAGATTTATCCGTTTTCAGAAAAAGAAAACGCCTGTTTCAGGGAAAAGGATTACCGACGGGAAGCGGTCACGAAGCGGGGTTTGCCGAAAAGATCTTCATGAATCTGCACTCCGGTCAGACCGGCATCCTCGAACAGAGCTGCGGTCTCCTGTCCCAAGGCTTCATTGATCTCCACAGCGAGCAGGCCCTCTTCTTTCAGGCAAGACATAGCCCAGAAAGCGATGGCGCGGTAGAAGACCAGCGGATCTTCATCCGGAACGAACAAGGCCAGGTGAGGTTCATGTTCCAGCACATTGGCCTTCATGGATGCTTTCTCCCGGTCCATCACATAAGGTGGATTGCTGATGATCAGGTCGAAGTCTGCACTGAAATCTTCACGGGAAGCTGGATTCAGCACATCTGCTTTCAGAAAGGCCGGACGACGCAGAATCTTGGCCGGAACCGGACGATCCTCCGACAGTTCGACGGACAGAGGATTCTGGCTGCCGGCAATGGCCAAGGCCTCGTCAGAGATATCCAGAGCCGTCACATTGGCCCCATCAAGGTCCAGCGACAAGGTCCAGGCGATACATCCGGAGCCGGTACAGAGATCCAGCACCGTCGGGCGAGTGATTCCGTCCTCACGGAGCCGATCTTCCACGAGACGGAGAAGATATTCCGTTTCCGGACGAGGAATGAGCACACCGGGAGCGACCTGAAAACGCCGGCCGCAGAATTCGGTCCAGCCCAGGATATATTGGAGCGGTTCACCGGTAGAAAGCCGGGAAAGCATCGCCTGAAGGCGTTCTTCCTCGGCCGTAGGGATTTCTTCTTCGGGTTCCGTGACGGTCTTGTACCACGGCAGGCCGCAGACCTCCTCCAGCAGACGCCGGAGCAGGCCCTTCACCTCCTCGGAAGGATAGAGCTGGGCCAAGGCGGCCGTTCCCTGCTGGACAAGATCCCGAAGTGTCATGGAATCAGGAATTCTCGATGATGGTGGACAGGAAGTCGGTCATGTCCATGCCTGCTGCACGAACCATCTGCGGCACCAGTGAGGCGCTCGTCATGCCCGGAATCGTATTGACTTCCAGAAAATACAGTTCATCGCCGTCCATGATGTAATCGACACGGACCAGACCGGAGCAGCCCAGATGGGCATAGATCTTCTTGGATACTTCCTGAATATGCTCTCGCTGAGCCTCCGTGATCTCTGCCGGACAGACTTCACGGCTTTCGCCGAGATATTTCGCTTCATAGTCGAAGAATTCATGATCGGTGATGATCTCGATGACAGGAAGAGCCACCAGCTCCTTTCCATTGAAATAGACCGCATCCGTGATTTCACGTCCGGTCACGGCCCTTTCCGCAAGCAAGGTCTTGCCTTCCTTGAAAGCCGCCTCAACTGCAGGACCGAATTCCTCGATGGTGTGGACCTTGGTCACGCCGAAGCTGGAGCCACCATCCGTCGGTTTCACGAACATCGGCAGGCCGAGACGGTCCACCGCTTTCTGCGCAAGTCCTTCCATCGGTTCTCCCTTGCGGATGAACAGGTCATCGGCGCAATGCACGAAGTCGACGTCCTTGAGATAGCTCTTGCAGGAGAACTTGTCGAAAGTCATGGCTGCCACGAAGGCGCTGCAGCTGCTGAACGGGATGCCCAGCATCTCGAAATAACCCTGAAGGAGACCATTTTCTCCCGGCGTGCCGTGCTGCATGATGTAAGCATAGTCGAACTTGACCTTATGGTCTTCCACCTCAACGGAGAAATCATTCCGGTCAATGGATGGACGACTTTCTTCCGGCAATTCGATACGTTCCTGCCCTTTCAGGCGGTAAGCGACAAGTTCCCATTTGCCGAAACGTGCGAAGACTTCATATATATCATACCTGGCACCGTCAATCTTCGATGCCGTGAATTTTCCACTTTTGCAGGAAACCTCCCATTCGGAAGAATCGCTGCCGTAAACGACAGCGATTGAATTGTAATTTTTCATAAATCAATTGAAAATATCTTCTGTAAACTCTTCTTCTACGACCATGCCGGCATCTTCTCCCGATACCATCTCTTCTGTTCCTTCCGCATCTTCACCGGCGGCAATGTCCTTCTCCACCGGAAGTTCATAACCGTAAGGAGCGGCAAAGGTCCGCTTTCCTTTGATCGGAAGGGTCTGGTCCGCATAGACCTTCTTCATGAACAGGGCCCAGATCGGGAGCGCCATGTTCGAACCGCCACCTAAAGCCAGGGACTGGAAATGGATCTGCGGATCCTCTCCTCCTACCCAGACACCGGCCGTGATTTCCGGCGTATAGCCGATGAACCAGCCGTCGGCCTGGTTGTTGGTCGTACCGGTCTTACCGGCAATCTGTCCCTCGAACTTGTATTTGGCTCTCAGACGGATACCGGTACCATGATCGATCACTCCTTGCATGAGGTTCGCCATCAGGTAGGCGGTCCGCTCGCTGATCGCTTCACGGCGGTCAGGAACGAACTCGGACAAGAGATTGCCCTGTACATCTTCTATGCGCGTCACATACAGCGGCGCGATGTGGACTCCCTTGGACGGGAAGGTGTTGTAGGCAGAGACCATCTCACGGACGGAACTCTCTGCCGCACCGACGCAAAGGGCCGGCACCTCCTCGATATGACTGGAGATACCCATCTTGCGCATCATTTCCGCCATGGCATGAGGTCCGAACTGCTTCATCAGATAAGCCGAGATGTTGTTCGAGCTCTTCGACAAACCCCACTTGAGGGTGACCATCTGACCGATCCATTCCTTGCGGTCCGTACTTTTCGGTGTCCAGGTCGTACCGTTCACGACCCAGGTCTGCGGCACATTGGCCACTTCATCCTCCGGTGTCATGCCTTCCTGCATCGCCAAGGTATAGAGGAACGGCTTGATCGTCGAACCGATCTGACGTTTTCCCTGACTGAGGTTGTCATATTTCAGATAACGGTAATTCGGGCCACCGACATAAGCTTTCACATGACCTGTTCCCGGCTCGATCGCCATGAAACCGGCTCGCAGATGAGACTTGTAATAAAGGATGGAATCCTTCGGGGTCATCAGCGTGTCGATATACCCTTTATCGTTCCAGGCAAAGACACGCATCTGCACCTTCGTGTTGAAATTCTCCTGAATCTCCTTCTCGCTCATCCCGGCTTTCTTGAGAGAATGGTAGCGGCCGCTGATCCGCATCGCCTGTTTCAGGATCTGGTCGCGGGTCGCTTTCGGGATGTCATTGGAGAACGGTTTGTGCGTCTTGTAGCGGAGATCTCTCCAGAAGCTCTTCTGAAGGTCCTTGCCCAGATGCTCGGCAACGGCTTCCTCCGCATAGCGCTGCATCCTGGAATCCAAGGTCGTATGGATCCTGAGACCGTCCGTATAAAGGTTGTATTTCGTGCCGTCCGGCTTGAAATTCTTGTTCACCCAGCCATAGAGAGGATCATTGGCCCAGGCCAATGAATCCGCACGGTAATCCTCATAGACATTATAGTGTTTCCTGACCGGCTCGTCCCGGTTCATTGTCCGAAGCAGCATATCCCTGAAGTACAGGCCGATGCCGGCATTATGATCGAGGCGAGTATAGGTGAGGTTGATCGGAATCTGCTGGACAGAGTCACGGACCTCCTTCGTGATGAAATCGGCCTTCTCCATCTGGGAGATGACGAAGTCACGACGCTGCTTAGCCTGTTCCATATGAACATGCGGGTTGTAGCGGGACGGCTTGTTCACCATACCGACCAGCATGGCACTCTCCTCGATCGTCAGATCTTTCGGATGCTTGCCGAAGAAGGATTCAGCAGCAGCACGGACACCGGCCGTATTTCCGCTGAAGGCGACCGCATTCATATACATCGTAAGGATCTCATCCTTGCTGTAGCTGCGTTCCAGCTTCACGGCAGTGATCCATTCCTTCAGTTTCACCCAGACGACGTTCTGACCGTTCCTCGGATAACGGGTCTTCGCCAGCTGCTGCGTGATGGTGCTTCCGCCGCCCTGGCTGAGATCACCCAGAAAAAGCGTCTTCACCAGCACACGGGCCAGGCTGGGATAGTCGATACCGGAATGCTTGTAGAAACGCAGGTCTTCCGTAGCGATGACCGCCTGGATCAGATAAGGGGAAAGTTCATTGTAATCCACATAGAGGCGATTGTCCTTGTGGATGGTAGAGAGGACTTTCCCGTCCTCGGAAATAAGCTGGGTCGCCAGCCCTTCTTCCGGATTTTCCAATTCCTCGAAGGAAGGGATGTCCGCGAAAAGGAGGATGGAAAGGAAGAGAAGAAGAACAGCCCCGACGCCGATACCGACGATGGACCAGATGGCTATGATGATGTTTTTCTGCGTTTTCTGTTTCATTTTTAACGTTTTAGAAATCGTATATTTTGCAAAAATAACAACAAAATTTGGATAATTACCCCGAAAAGGACTTACTTTGCATATTCAATTTGAAAATGAAGATATGGAGGGGAATCTAGTAATCGTCGAGTCTCCGGCAAAAGCGGGGACCATCCAGAAATTTCTGGGAAAGGACTATGTCGTGAAATCCAGTTTCGGTCATATCCGTGACCTGCACGACAATGAACTCAGCATTGATGTGAATGACGGTTTCAAGCCGGAATATGTCATTCCGTCAGACAAGAAGAAAGTCGTATCGGAGCTGAAGAAAGCAGCGAAGGAGGCCGAGACCGTATGGCTGGCATCCGATGAGGACCGTGAGGGAGAGGCCATTTCCTGGCATCTGTTCGAGACACTCGGACTTAAGAAGGAGAATACCAAGAGAATCGTGTTCCATGAAATCACGAAGAACGCGATCCTCAACGCCATCGAGCATCCGAGAGAAATCGACCTGAACCTGGTCAATGCGCAGCAGGCCAGAAGAATCCTGGATCGTCTGGTCGGTTTCGAGATTTCACCGATTCTCTGGAGGAAGATCCAGCCGAAGCTTTCCGCCGGACGTGTGCAGTCCGTCGCACTTCGACTGGTCGTTGACCGCGAGCGCGAGATCCTGAATTACAAGAAAGAAAGATATTATAGAGTGGAAGCCCTCTTCCACCCGGAAGGAACTGCCAGCAATGTTGCCGTCAAGGCACTGCTGGACAAGAAGTTCCAGACCTTGGAGGAAGCACAGGCTTTCCTCGGGAACTGCATCGGAGCGGACTTCCAGGTCTGCGCGATCGACAAGAAGGAAGGGAGCAGGACCCCTGCCGCCCCTTTCACGACCTCTACCTTGCAGCAGGAAGCGGCCCGCAAGCTGAGATTTTCCGTGAGCCAGACGATGAGCATCGCTCAGAAACTCTACGAACACGGACTCATCACCTATATGAGAACGGACTCCACGAACCTGTCCTCATTGGCCTTGGGCACTTCCAAGAAATTCATCTGCGAGAATTTCGGTGAGGAATACTCGAAGACTCGCCAGTACAAGACAAAGTCGAAAGGAGCTCAGGAGGCCCATGAGGCAATCCGCCCGACCTATATCGAAAACACCAGCATCGAAGGTACCGCTCAAGAACAGAGACTGTACGAACTGATCTGGAAAAGGACCGTCGCTTCCCAGATGGCTGATGCCAAGGTCATGAAGACGGACATCAAGGCCGGAACCGGACGTTTCGATGAGAAATTCAACGTGCAGGCGACGCAGGTCCTGTTCGACGGCTTCCTCAAACTATATATGGAAAGCACGGACGAGCCGCAGCAGGAAGAGGAAGGCGTGATTCTTCCTGAAATGCATATCGGCGACAAGATGGAGCAGCTGGAGATGGCAGCGGACTGCAGGTTCACCAACGCTCCTTCCAGATATTCGGAGGCAACTCTGGTGAAGAAGCTGGAGGAACTCGGCATCGGACGACCTTCCACCTATGCCCCGACCATCTCTACCCTCACGAAGGGCAGAGGCTACATCATCAAGGGCGACAAGCCAGGTGAGAAAGTCACCGTGACGAACCTGAAGCTGAAGAACGGCAAGATCACCAGTTCCACAAAGACTGAAGTGACAGGTGCCGAGAAAGGCCGTCTCCTCCCTCAGGAAATCGGCATGATCGTTTCCGACTTCCTCGTCGACCATTTCAAGGATATCTTCGACTACGGCTTCACCGCCAGCATCGAAGAGGAGTTCGACCAGGTGGCTGAAGGCGAACGCGAATGGAACAATGTCATCGGCAACTTCTACGAACCTTTCCACAAGATCGTGGACGAGACCTTGAAGAACAAGGAATACAGTCATGTGGAACGGGAACTGGGAACTGACCCTGAAAGCGGACTCACCATCACGGCGAAATTCGGACAGTACGGACCTTACGTGCAGAAAGGGGACGGCGACCGGAAACAGTACGCCAGCCTGGCTCCCGGCCAGCTGATCGAGAGCATCACCTTGGAGGAGGCCCTCAAACTTTTCGTCCTTCCGAGAATCGTCGGACAGCACGAAGGCACGGATGTCATCTGCACGAAAGGCAAATACGGACCTTACATCAAGTTCGGCATCCAGAACGTTTCCATGCCGAAGACTTATGATCCGATTACAATTTCTCTGGAGCAGTGCATCGAGCTGATCAACAAGAAGAATGCGCCGAACATCATCCTTGCTTCGGAAGAAGAAGATATTCAAGTGATTGAAGGAGCATATGGTCCTTACATCAAGCATGCCGGCCACAACTACAAAATCCCGCGCGGGACCGATGCGGGCAGCCTTGACATCGAAAAGTGTAAGGAGATCATTACCACGACACAGCCTACAGGCCGTAAGAAAAGAAGGTCCTAATCTTATAGATTATAGATTCTGACCATCTATTTTTTGCAGTTTATAATTTTTTTATTATTTTCGCAAAAGATAGATGGTCTTTTCATCTACAGTAACCTAACTAACACTTACAATTCAGAAGCAATGATAACTCCCTTCCACATCGACCAGATTGACCAGAAGATCTTGTCCTTTCTGGTAAAGAATGCCAGGATGCCTTTCCTTGAAATAGCCAGAGAGTGCAATGTTTCAGGAGCAGCTATTCACCAAAGAGTAAAAAGACTGGAGCAGAACGGTGTAATTACAGGTTCCAGACTTCTTGTCAAACCCCAGGCCCTCGGCCTGAACGTCTGCGCCTTCGTCAGCGTTTCCCTCTCGGAAGCGAACAAGTATCCGGAGGTCATCGAAGCCTTCAAAAGGATTTCAGAAATCGTCGAATGTCATTTTGTAACCGGAAAACATGCCCTGCTGATCAAGCTGTACTGCTTCGATCATGACCATCTGATGGAAATTCTGCTGAATACCATCCAGAAGATTCCATACGTGCAATCCACCGAAACGCAGATTTCTCTTGACCAGGCCATCGAAAGACAGGTCTGGGTCAAAGAATACCGGAACACCAGCTTCTCAGAAAGTTCAAAACGAAAGAGAGAGTAAGGCTCCTGCCAGGACCAGATCGTCCTGTGAAGTCAATTTGATATTGAACCTTTCCCCCATCAACCAGGAAAGGTTCATTTCTTGTGCTTCCGCCACTGAAGCATCATCTGTAAAACGTTCGTCATAAGGCAGAGAATAGGCTTTTTTAATCAATTCTGATTTGAAGACCTGAGGTGTCTGCGCTCCATACAAGCGACTGCGGTCCACCCCTTCCCCGGTAGATGCCAGCACCGTCCGGCCGCCAGAGACTTCCTGTTTCTCCAGCACCTTCATCGTATCGATGCAAGGCGTGACCGGCACCGCACCGTCCTTTTCTTCCGCCGCGGCATAAAGGCTGGAAACCAGCTCCGGCGTCACGAAAGGACGCACTCCGTCATGGATTCCGACCAAGGCACCGTCAGGAACCTTCTCCAAGGCATTCCTCACACTGTGGAAACGGGTGATGCCACCTTCGACCAGCACCTGAGGAAGCACCAGGCTGCAGCTGTAGCAATACTGCCTCCACCATGCGATCCAGGACGAAGGCAGAACCACGACGAACCGGAGGTCCGGCAATCCTTGCGAAAGTCGCTCCAATGTATGATGGAGCACTGCTTTCCCTTTCAGGTCAATGAATTGCTTCGGACGGTCCACCCCCATTCTGGTACCGCTTCCTGCTGCCATGACGATCATATATCTTTCTCTGTCCATAAGCCTTCTGCTTCAGTCAGCAAATTTAAAAAATTTCAAGTTTATCCGAGATTTTTTTGTAAATTTACAACCTGATTCGAAAAAATGTAATTTAAAGTATAGAAATGGGATTTTCATTCTTGACACAAGAACTGGCCATCGACCTCGGAACCGCGAATACCGTGATTTTCCAGAACGACCAGATCATTCTGGATGAGCCGAGTATCGTAGCCATTGACAATGCAACCGGAAAAGCGATCGCATTGGGCCAGAAAGCAAAAAAGATGCAAGAGAGGGAAAACCCCGGTATCAAGACCATCCGACCATTGAAAGACGGTGTCATCGCTGACTTCAATGCGGCTGAAATGATGATCAGGGGCTTCATCAAGCAGGTGAACAGCAAAAGGAGATCTCTCTTCACTCCAAATATCAAGATGGTGGTCGGCATCCCTTCAGGAAGTACTGAAGTGGAGATCCGAGCCGTGCGTGACTCTTCCGAACATGCCGGCGGACGTGACGTCTATCTGATTTTCGAACCAATGGCTTCCGCTCTCGGTATCGGACTGGACGTAGAGGCGCCTAAAGGAAACATGGTGGTCGATATCGGAGGCGGTACGACCGAGATCGCGGTCATTTCTCTCGGCGGTATCGTAGTGCAGGACAGCATCAAGGTGGCCGGAGACGTCTTCACGAACGACATCCAGCAATACCTGAGACAGCAGCACAACATCCGTGTCGGACAGATCACGGCCGAAAAGATCAAGATTGCCGTAGGTGCCGTCATCCCGGGACTGGAGGAAGAACCGGAGCCATACAAGATCACGGGACCGAACCTCATGACCGCCCATCCTGTACATGCGACCATCGACTACCGCGAGATCGCGCACTGTCTGGACAAATCCGTCGCCCGCATCGAAAGCGGTATCCTCCATGTGCTTGAACAGACTCCGCCGGAACTTTATTCCGATATCGTGGAGAACGGTATCCACCTGGCAGGAGGCGGTTCCCTCCTCAGAGGTCTGGCAACCCGTCTTTCCGAGAAGGTGAACATTCCGTTCCACGTTGCGGAAGACCCGTTGAGAGCCGTAGCCCGCGGAACTTGTCTGGCGTTGAAGAACACCGACAACTATTCATTCCTCATGAGATAACGCTTTGCACAAAAGCAACATCATACCGAAACTGATCAATGCAGCTGTCTTCATACTTCTGGAGGTGGCTGCATTGGTTATGCTCAGCAAGAACGGAGAACTCCAGAACCGTTGGCTGGCAAAAGGCTGCCATGCCTTCATGGGCTCCGTCTGGGGCTTGACTGAGGATTTTTCAGACTACTTCGCCCTCCGACAGACCAATGAACGGCTGGCCACCGAGAATTTCGCTCTGCTCGATGCGCTCCAGAGGTACAAGGAATCCCTGCCGCACGAAGACAGTCTGCAGCTTACAGATGACCGCTATACCTTCATCTCGGCTGAAATAGCGAAAGCCGGAAAGAACACCCAGCACAATTATCTCATCATTGACAGGGGATCGGAAGACGGTGTCGAGCAAGGCTGCGGCATCATGACGTCCAAGGGAGTCGTCGGAATCGTGGAGTCCGTCAGTGAAAATTATTCCTATGCGCTGTCTTTCCTGAACGCTCAGGTCAGCATCAGCGCGAGGCTGGGCAAGGACGGCAGCATAGGCCCATTGACCTGGGACGGCAAGCACCGGCGCAAGGCCATCCTGAAGGAAATCCCAGGACATCTCCAGGTGATGCCGGGAGACACGATCTACACCAGCGGTTATTCGTCCACTTTTCCGGCCGATCTTCCGCTCGGCACGGTGGAAAAGCACAAGACAGTCAACGGAGCAACCCTGGAAATCACCGTCAACCTCTTCGAAGATTACAGCCGGCTGAGATATGTGACGGTCGTGAAAAACAATTTCAACGCAGAAATCAGAAAACTGGAGGGCAGGTATGAAAACAAATAATCAGAACTTCTGGCTGCTCTACCTGCTGCTGGCACTGGCGCAGCTCATCATCACCAACTACTGCACGTTCACGCCATATCTGTCCGTGTCCCTGCTGCCGGCACTGACCATGTGCATACCGACCGGTATCAGCACCATTCCAGGCATGCTCATCGCCGGAGTGACCGGCCTGTGCATCGACCTTCTTTCAGAAGGGCTGATCGGACTCAACATGGCGGCGATCCTTCCGGTGGCCTTCATGCGGAGAGGCATGATCGGGCTGTTTCTCGGAAAGGACCTCATCATCCGTGGAGACCAGTTTTCCATCAGCAAGAACGGAGCCGGAAAAGTCCTCCTGCTCATGTTCATCGCCGCTTCCATTTACCTGAGCATCTACATTTTCCTGGACGGGGCAGGTGCACGTGACACCTGGTTCAACCTGCAAAGGTACCTCTACAGCATCGTTCCTGACATGCTGCTCTGCCTGCTGATCACCAATATCCTGAACAAGGAAGACAGGAGGTAGGCCGACATGCAGCTGGACAGAAAAAACAAACTTCTCATCGGTCTCGGAGCCGTCGTCGCGATTCTCGTCGCGAAGCTCTTCTCCATCCAGATCCTGAACGATGACTACAAGGATGCGTCCCTGAGCAATTCCATGATCCGCACGACCATCTACCCGACGCGAGGCATCATTCATGACCGCAACGGCAATATCCTGGTGGGCAACAAGATTGCCTACGACCTGATGGTCACCCCTGCGGAAGTCGAGGAATTCGACACCCTGGCACTGGCGAAGATCCTCGGGAAAGAGCCGGAATTCATCCATGAGAAGATGGCGGAATACAAGAAAAGACGCCGCAGCATCGGTTTCCAGTCCGTGGCCATGATCAAGCACATGACCCCGGAAGAATACCTCCGTTTCGATGAAGTCAAATACCGCTTCCCAGGTTTCAGCGGGCAGGCGAGAAGCATCCGTGAATATCCGTTCAACGCCGGAGGCAACCTGCTGGGCTATGTGTCCGAGGTCGATGCGGACTTCATCGCGAAGCACAAGGACGAATACAAGAGCGGAGACTATGCGGGAAAGACCGGCATAGAAGCAGCTCGTGAAAAAGAGCTCCGCGGCGAGAAAGGATACAACATCTACCTGAGAAACTCCCGTAACAAGATCGAATCCCCTTACCGAAACGGCGAGATGGACAAGGAAGCCAAGGCCGGAAACGATATCACGACCACCATCGATGCTCCGCTCCAGCATTACGGGCAGGAGCTGATGAAGAACAAGGTCGGCTCCCTGGTCGCGATAGAACCGTCCACCGGTGAGATTCTGGCGATGATTTCCAGCCCGGGTATCGATGTCGACATGCTTGCGGACATCGGCAAGCACTATGGCGAGATCGCCAGCAATCCTTACAAGCCGATGTTCAACCGCGCCGTTCAAGCTCCGTATCCACCAGGCTCCGTATTCAAGCTGGTCAACGGACTCATCGGACTTCAGGAAGGAGTATTCACGCCATCCACCCGCTATTCCTGCAGCATGGGCTACCATTTCGGCCGGAACAAGCTGGGCTGCCACAGCCACAAATCCCCGATCGATTTCGAGGAATCCATCATGATGTCCTGCAATGCCTATTACTGCAACGTGTTCAGGGCCATCCTGGAAAATGACAGGTACAAGGATATCGGAGAAGCTATGGACCAATGGAACCGTTATGTGAAGAGTTTCGGCTTCGGCCGGAAACTGGGCAGCGATTTCCCGGCAGAGCTCGGAGGCTTCATCCCGGATGCCAGATACTATGACAGATTCTACCGGAAAGGAGGATGGAAGGCGACGACCGTCATCTCCCTCTCCATCGGTCAAGGTGAGATCGGATGCACGCCGCTGCATCTGGCGAATTTCTGCGCGATTCTGGCCAACAGGGGCTGGTACTACATTCCGCATATCGTCAAGGACTCCAAGGCCGTGAAAATCGATCCGAAATACAAGGAAAAACAATATACGCTGGTGGATACCACCCATTTCCCGAAAGTCATCAAAGGAATGTGGAGGGCGGTCAACAGCGGATTCGGTTCCGGCGGAACAGCCAGCATCGCCGCCGTCAAGGGACTGGACATCTGCGGCAAGACCGGTACGGCCCAGAACCCGCACGGTGATGACAACTCCGTCTTCATCTGCTTCGCGCCGGCCGACAACCCGAAGATCGCAGTGGCGGCATACATCGAGAACGGCGGATTCGGCGCCCGCTGGGCGGCCCCATTGGCCTCACTTCTGGTGGAGAAATACCTCAACGGAGAAATCTCGGAGGAGCGGAAACCGCTGGAAAGACGGATGATGGACGGCTATCTGCTGGACAAAGTGAAAGTAAAGAAGTAAACTATGGTTAGTTCAAGAGGAAATAGAGGTCTTGCCAAGACATTGGACTGGCACATCATCATCTGCTACCTGCTGCTGATCTTCATCGGCTGGCTGAACATCTATGCCTCCGTACACTCTTCCGAGCCGACCTCCATCTTCGACTGGAGCTGCAGGAGCGGCAAGCAGTTCATCTGGTTCCTCACGTCCGTGGGGCTGGCCAGCGTCATCCTCTTCGTCATCAATCCACGAGCCTACGAAGGACTTTCCTTCGTCTTCTACCTGCTGATGATCGGGCTGCTGGTCGCGGTCATCTTCCTGGGCGTGGAAGTCAAGGGCTCCCGATCGTGGTTCGCCTTCGGACCGGTCCGGTTCCAGCCTGCCGAATTCTCGAAGATCACGACTTCACTGCTGCTGGCGACTGTCATGAGCCAGCTGGGCTATCGAATCACGCGAATCAAGGATTTCTTCGTCACGGCCCTGATCATCCTGATACCGATGCTCATCATCGTGCTCCAGAGCGAGACCGGATCGGCCCTGGTCTATGTCGGCTTCATCTTCGTCCTCTACCGGGAAGGCTTGTCCGGATGGTTCATCGTCCTGACGGGTATGGCCATCCTGCTGTTCATCACGACCCTGACCTCTTCGGCCTATACCGCCCTGCTGGTACTCTTCGTACTCACTACCCTCTGTGACAGCCTCTATACCGGAAAAATGAAACGGTGGCTGCTGATCCGCTTCCCGGTCGCGCTCTTCCTGATCTTCGTCCCGATGATCCTGCAATGGCTGGAAAGTTTCGAGAGCCTACCCGCTTTCGTCAGCCAGATCAACCCGGCCTATGTCGTGGTCGCGGTCGTCGCTCTGATGATCCCTTTCGTGACCTACAAAGCTTTCCGCGAAAGGAGGATCTTTACCCATCTGGCGACCATCTCCATGATCGCCGGTGCCCTGCTGGTCTTCTCGACGCAGTTCATCTTCAACGATGTTCTGCAGGATCACCAGCGGAAACGTATCGAGGTACTTCTGGGCATGAAGGAAGACCCGAGCGGAGTAGGCTACAACGTGAACCAGTCCATGATCGCCATCGGTTCCGGCGGGGCCTTCGGAAAAGGCTACCTGCAAGGAACGCAGACTGCCTTCGGCTTCGTGCCGGAGCAGAGCACTGACTTCATCTTCTGCACCATCGGAGAGGAATGGGGCTTCGTCGGCGCATCCCTGCTGATCCTGCTCTATGCCTACCTCATCTTCCGGATCATCAAGGATGCGGAAAGAAGCAGGGAGGCCTTTACCCGGATCTACGGCTATTGCGTCGCCTCGTGCATCTTCATGCACCTGTTCATCAACATCGGCATGACCATCGGCCTGATGCCGGTCATCGGAATCCCGCTGCCTCTGGTCAGCTACGGAGGTTCATCCCTCTGGGGATTCACGATCATGATCTTTATCTTTGTGGCCTTGGACCGCAACGAACGGAAATATTTTTAAACATTAATGATACTGATATGAAACTTTTGGAAGGTAAAGTAGCCCTCATCACAGGGGCTGCAAGAGGAATCGGTAAAGCCATTGCCCTGAAATTCGCTTCAGAAGGAGCAGAAATCGCATTCACGGACCTGGCCCTCAACGAAGCGGTCGAAGAAACCGTCAAGGAACTCGAAGCATTCGGGGTCAAAGTGAAAGCCTATGCTTCCGATGCCTCCAATTTCGAACAGACCCACGCCACCGTGGAAGAAATCCACAAGGACTTCGGCAAGATCGACATTCTCGTGAACAATGCCGGCATCACGAAAGACGGACTCATGCTCCGAATGAGTGAAAGCCAATGGGATGCCGTGATCAACGTGAACCTGAAATCCGCTTTCAACTTCACCCATGCCCTCGTGCCGATCATGGCCCGACAGCGCGGAGGAAGCATCATCAGCATGTCTTCTGTCGTAGGTGTCGGTGGAAATGCGGGACAATGCAACTATGCGGCTTCCAAAGCCGGACTGATCGGACTGTCCAAGTCCATCGCCAAGGAAATGGGCTCCCGCAACATCCGTGCGAACTGCATTGCCCCAGGCTTCATCCAGACGGAAATGACCGCCAAGGTCTCCGAGGAAATGAGAGCAGAGTGGGAGAAGAAGATTCCGCTCAGAAGAGCCGGAACACCGGAAGATGTCGCGAATGCCGCCCTCTTCCTGGCCAGCGACCTTTCTTCCTACATCAGCGGACAGGTCATCCACGTCTGCGGAGGCATGAGCTGCTAGATTTTTACTTTTTTTAAAGAGATCTTTCTCTTTTTGAAAGTGACTGAAGATCCTGTTCCTTAGCTTTACGGCATGGAACAGGATTTTTCTTTACCGTCGCTAAGAGATTTCGGCAAAGGACTCGCGGACCTGCTGCTGCCCCGCTACTGCCTGGTCTGCGGGAGACGGCTGGCCACCTTCGAGCACCACCTCTGTCTCTGCTGCTGGGGCGACCTGCCCTATACCCGTAACTGGGACTGTCTACACAACCCGATGGCCGACCGTTACAACACCTTGCTGGTCCGCAATGAAATGTTGCAGGAAAGAGCCGGACCATCGCCTGTACATAGTCAATACCAGTTCGCCGCAGCCTTGTTCTTCTATCAGGAACACAACCTGTACCGACGCATCACCCAAGCCCTGAAATACAAGGGGGACCTGGCTGCCGGACGGTATTTCGGACGGATGCTCGGCCAGCGTCTGAAGGAAAGCTGGGGAGCAGATGCCGATCTGGTCGTCCCCGTCCCGCTGCATTGGACCCGAAGACTCTCCAGAGGCTACAATCAAGCCGCCGTAATCGCCGGAGCCATCGCGGAAGTTCTAGGTATCTCCATGGCCCCTGATCTCCTCTACAGGGCTCGAAGAACACATACGCAGACCCAGGTGAATACCGAAGAGAAAATGAAGAATGTAGAGGGAGCTTTCAAGGTCAATGGAAGGCTAGCTGGAAAATATAGAAAAACAGAACACATCATCCTGGTGGATGATGTGTTCACGACTGGAGCCACGATGTGCTCCGCCTATATAGCGTTGAGAGCCTGTTTTCCGGAACCGGTCCGGATCAGCGCCGTCACCTTGGGTTGCGTTCACCAATAGGTCGTTTCAGGTCAGTCCATCATGATTTGCGACGGACACGGATCTTCGATTTCGGAGTGAAATAATATCTGACGATGTCCTTAGCAACTGCCTCGTCCTCAGCAATGACGACATCCGCACGTTTGACAGCATGCTTGCAATGCTTGTGCTGATAATGCCTCTCGAACCAGTTATAAGGATAATCGCGGTCACTGATGAAGCTCAGATCCCCGACTTCCACGATCCGGCATCCTGTAGTCTTGTCCTTGTACTTCCGGACCACCTTGTTCCGGAATTTCTTGCTACGGGACCATAAATGTCTCCATTTCAGTGTCATCGGACTACCTTGACTTTAAAGATTGCCTTATGGATCGGCCCTTCTCCGATGAGCGGTGCATGGGCGGTATCCGGAGCAAAGGCTATCGGTTCGCCTGGAGCGGCAGTCACGGTCTCCTCGATCGGATCCTCGAATTTAAGCACATCCTTCTCGACGTTCATTTCGCCGATCGGCATCGTGCAGGCCATACGTGGTTTCACGCCGAAGGTTTCTGCCTTGTCCAACGGCACCTGGATATCGATATAGCGGTCATGCACTTCAAAACGTGCATCTTCCTTAGATTTCAGCTGGCTGTCCACGATGTTCACGAAGAGGTTGTCTCCGTCCAGGAAATGCTTTCCGTTCTCGAGGGCGTTCAGATCATGGGTTCGGATATACTCCATCGCGGCCACATAATTCGGATTGTTCATCAGTTTTGCATCCATAGCAGAGATTTTGAACTTAATTTAAGTAAACTTATATGCGAATATAATATTTTTGGCTTATCTTTGCAAAGATTCGCTCTGGTGGTGGAATTGGTAGACACGAGGGACTTAAAATCCCTTGAGCAGTAATGCTTGTACGGGTTCAAGTCCCGTCCGGAGCACAAAAGCCTCGTTACAATCGCATGTAACGAGGCTTTCTGTTAACTTGTTAAACACAATTTCATTCCCCTCCTTTCCAAACCCGAAATCTGAGTCGTCATACTCCTGTTTTTCCAATAAGTAGATATTCATAACTATTTCTGCATCTATAGAATCCTGACGTGATCTTTCTTCATGTCAATATCGTTGGTACGCTATCCACCTTGCATTAAATCACTAAATATACTAACTTTACAACAAGCAAGGAATATGTAAAGATGAGTAGAGTTGCCTACTTCGCATCCAAAGATGAATTCATCAAAGATGTGATACTTAACCGTTTTATCGGCAAAATGAGAGAGGGCGCCAGATTAAATCACATCGGAGGATCTGAAAGTGAAATCCGATCGTGGCAGAACAATGCCCCAAATATTAGAAATATCCTCGAACTGAGCGGTGTTCCTAATGATATTATCGTCTCATTTGAGTATAAAGTGCCAAACGGAGGTAGGATTGACTGCATGCTCTATGGTAGAGGCAAAAATCACAAAAGTAATGTTATACACATTGAACTCAAACAATGGAGTAACGACTCTGTGCATGAAATTTATGCAAATGGAGTATTCCGCGTAGACGCATTCACAGGAGGAGCGTATCGTGCCGTATGTCATCCCTCCCAACAGGTTGCGAATTATCAACAACACCTTTTGAATTTCGTTGAGGAACTAAATGACAAAGACACTAACCTTGAAGGAGTGGCTTACTGTTACAATTACAGCAGCGCTGATAATCCCCATGCCTTATATGCAGACCACTACAAAACCATATTGGAAGAAAATAATCTATATTCAGGAAATGAGATAGAAACATTGGCACAGCATATCAATAAACTCTTATGCTACGGCTCTGGATTAGAAATTTTCAATAGAATCACACATAGTAGGATTCGACCGGCCAAAACACTCCTTGATGCGGCAGCAAACATGTTCAAAGGAATCACAGAATTCTCTTTATTAGATGACCAAATCACTGCTGCAAGAACTATTTTTGCAGAAGTTCAAAAAGCAATACAATATCCAAAGAGAAAGACTGCGATCATAGTTAAAGGAGGTCCTGGCACAGGTAAAACGGTCATCGCTCTTCATGTTCTTGCAGAAATCGCTCAACAAGGCAATGCCTTAAATATGTTCTATACCACCAGATCCAAGGCCTTACGTGAATCTCTGAAAGTTCAATTAAAAGATATCAGTTACCGTAATGGCAGAAAGAATAACGCAAGTGATTTAATTGCAAATATCTTTCAATTCAAGCCATATCATTACAAAGAAAACGAAATTGATCTTCTGCTTATAGATGAGGCTCATCGTATACAAAAGGGAGCGAACTATATGGCAGATAGTTTTGAGGAAGAAACTTATCTTTCTCAAGTACAATCACTTTTGTATTGTTCTAAGGTCTGCGTCTTCTTTATTGATGACAATCAAGCGATAAAAACCGAGGAGATAGGAAATTCCAGATATATCGAAGAGACTGCCCTTAATTATCACAAGACCATCCTCAACTATAAAGATAGTCCCTTTTATCAAGACTTGCAGAAGAAAAGAAATTCTCTTGAAAAAAATTTAAAAAAAAGAGAAATTCTTATCAAGGCCAATGACATCGTGAATGATGCTGAGATTTGTAGGCTGGATGAGAAAATTGCTGAACTCAAACGACACCTTTCCAAAGAAACCTGTCTGCACAATGTTGAAAGCCACATTGATAAAGATGTGAAAATCATTGAGATGGAACTGAAATCACAATTCCGTTGCAATGGGTCTGACAATTATCTGGATTGGCTTGATGAAGTGCTGTATCTACCTGGAAAAGAAATTACAACGACCTTCAATGAGGAGGAATATACCTTTAAAGTGTTTGACACCCCAGCAGATTTATACAATGCCGTTCTTTCATATGATAACGGAAAAGATGTTTCCAGAATTGCTGCAGGATATTGTTGGAGATGGTCTAAATACCCTGGAGAAAATGGAGATCTAATCAAAGATGTAAAAATTGGAAACTTTGAAATGCCTTGGGAGACAAACCTCAGTCCAGCAAGAGGAAGATTTGAAAACTTATATGCTAGTTCTGCAGATACGTGGGCAATTGAAAAAGAGGGAATCAATCAAGTTGGCTGTATTTTTTCCATACAAGGATTTGAAATAGACTATATCGGTGTAATCTTGGGACCAGACATCAAATACGATGAAGAAAATGATCGTTTAATAGGTGTACCAGGAAAAAACATAGCTGTCAGCTCGCCAGATCCAGAAATCTACACTAAGCATATCAGAAATGCATATAGAGTCTTGATGTCTAGAGGTAAAAAAGGATGTATGATTTATTGCACTGACCCTAATGTATCTGCCTTCATCCGAAAGAGTTTAAAACAACACCGATCGGAAATCAAGATTTAAATCCAGTTTATGCACGGCCCCATTGATCTGAGAAGAATTCTTGCCATCATTCGACGATGCTCATTTTGCAAAATTATCGCAAAAAGGTTGTAACACTACAACCATATTAAAGATATTTTGCTATTTTTGTTGAAAAATAGAGAATATGAGGTATTTGACTCTGAAGAAAGCCATCGATGCATGG
>RCNI01000051.1_pt1 | contig 73221 bp, 128 predicted proteins | sample 2041151 | NCBI WGS metagenome assembly RCNI01 (sample SAMN09708214, study PRJNA481090) | feces metagenome | isolation source: feces | place: Antarctica: Albino Rookery
TTATTTATTGTATTTTATTATTTTACTTGGTGTTATCTAGTATTTTATATCGTGGTATATAGTATAGTATTGTAGTATGATTTAGTAACGTGTAGGATAGTATTATATAATTGAACTATCACTAGAATAACTTGTAAGCGTGTAAAAGGGAGTCGGAAACGTGTTACTACATGGGTTAGCTATGCTTTTGGGAATCGATATCAAGTTATTTTTGCGGTATTTTGGCTTCTTTTAAGTTACGACGTAACATAATAGATATTACGTAACATTCAATACAGCGATACAGCGTTATTTTTTGTTGCTTTTGTGTTGGCTGCCTTGTTTTTCCCCTAAAAATGGGGCGGGGGAGGTCTAAACTGGGCGTGTGAGATGCCGCGCGTAATTTTTATATTTTACTATAAGGCGCTATATTAAATAAATACATACAAGAGCAATAATAATATATATAATATAATAAGCATACAGGGGCCTCAGATCGTATTTTAATATACTGGCAATGGAATATATCTATTAAGGCTATAAAATGCTAAATAAGGCTCTATATTAAGCTATAACAGATAAAAAATAATAAATAAAATAATATACGATACTCAGAAGCAGGGATAACGATAAGGATAAGAAGCGGCTAGGATGGGCTGTATATGGCCGTCTAAAACCGTTAAAAACTGAAATATAATGAAAAATGCCTCAATAAAGTAGAATATATTTAATATAATGCGCTTTTTGTTTGCCAAAAGTAGTCTTGAATATCAATTAGAGCTAATTTGAAGCTGTTTTAAGCTCGTTTCAAACCTAACCCATGTGATTCCATGCCTAAAGTACAAAATGCGTCTGAAAAGGCTTTATTTTAGAGCAAATGGGTTCATGTCTGGCGATATTCTGATGCAGTCCGGCTCATATCATGCCATAAGCACCAATCTGAGGTTCCATAGGCTTTACTTTGACTGTTTTGGCCCTAGTTTATCGCCTTTGGGCCGTAAACGCTTTATTTGCCCTGTTTCTGGTGATAGACAGCCAGGTTGATCGGCGATGCTATTGTAAACCATTTTTTAATATCCTCTGAGCGTAGCAATCTGGTATTTACATGGCATACATACTCACCACGGCAGAACCTGGTTTACTCTTGCCTTGTTTTCTCATTATCCGCTTTTATCAACTAATATTTTCAAACAATACAATTTCTCATTCGCTATTGACCATCCACTCTATTTGTGATACAATGTTCTCGTAAGCAATTCACACAAACACAATGGAGGTATGAAAATGAACGCAGTAATGCTTAGTATTCGCCCTGAGTGGTGCGAAAAGATTCTGAACGGTAAGAAAACCGTTGAAGTCCGCAAGACGTTCCCGCACGATCATATGCCATTCAAATGTTATATCTATTGTACAAAGAAAGGCTCGTATGGGAATAATGCTCTCTGGAAAGCGGCAACATACATTTATTCCGATGAACGTAGCCACAATGCGTTCGACGAGCGTTTGTCAGGAACAGTGGTCGGTGAGTTCGTATGCGACCGATTTGATTACACATATACGATTTCGCTAAGCCAGCGGGAAGAAGCTTGTATGGGGCTGGATGAAATTGAGAATTATGCGCCTGCCAAAAATGTTTACTTGTGGCACATTTCCAACCTGAAAATCTACGAGATTCCGAAAAAAATCACAGATTTTTACAAAAGCTGTAGATACAGAGAAGATGATGACGGATTTATCTGCACTGGCTACAGAAAAATAGACTGTCCCAAACAAAGAGCTGACCGAAACCAGGATGGCTCTTTGAATTGCCTTATCTGCACAGGTGGATTTAAGCTGAGCAAACCGCCACAGTCTTGGTGCTATGTTGAAGAATTGGAGGTCGTAGACTAATGTACTACATCCATTTTTACAATCGTTCAAAGGGAACCACATCGAAGAAGACTGGTTACAAAACAAAATCGGAAGCCGAACGTGATCTTCGCAAGAACAAGTTTTTTCCTGTCGGTGGCGACGACGTTTGGGACAGCGCAGCATTTATTGCAAGGATTAAGGAGGGGTAAAGGTGAAAATATTTTCTAATAACACGCATAGTACTGGGATCGCTTATATCATTAACGCTTTAATGTTTTTCTATGACGCAATCTGGGACTTAAAGCGCGTTCCCCCAGCAAGTGATAAAGCTTCCGATAATTTATTTAGAGCAACGTTGTGCATCCAAAAAGCTGTTGAGTTGCTAGGAGGGAAAGACGGAGTTGAAGCCCTAGAAGTAGCCTCGGCAGGTTGGAGATTAAAGCACGGTGGAAAGCAAACAACGGAGGGAAAATGAAAAAATGAGCAAATGGATCAACGTTAAAGAAAAGTTGCCGGAAAATGCAAAGCATCCAGGCACTTTCTGCCCTCGCTATCAGGTCAACACCAAGTATGGCGTTACAACCGGATGGTATAACTCGAGAAAACAGTGCTGGTATGTCCTGTTCTGGTTTTTAACCGGAAGGCTCGACAAAATGGACATTGATATGGAAGGTGGAGACATCCCGAGAGTTTTGGAATGCCCGGATGACCGCAATGTAGTCACCCACTGGATGCCGCTACCTGAACAGCCGAAGGAGGAGAAATGAAAATACTCTCAAAGAATCAGTCTGAAGAAGCAGTATCGCATATTATAACCTGCCAATCAGCGTTTAATGACGCGATTCTGCACGGTTCTCAAAAAGGGTTCTCGGAGCCCGTTATACATGACACCGTATTAGTTAGCAAGAGCCTTGCCGAACTTGCGTTTTTGGTTGGTGGTATTGACGGGGTAACCGCTCTTGAAAACGCCATTTCTAACTGGTCGCCGCGTCCAGAACCGCCAAAGGAGAACAAATAAAATGGAAATTACATCGAATGACATTTTGAGCCTTGCAAACGCATATGTAGCTATTCGACAGAACAATCACCTTGGAAATGACTATGATATTCTAAACGAAAGATGCCAGAATAAAATTTTGGCTACGCTTGAATCTGCTACAAATCTGTACCGGAAACAGTTGGAGAAATCGTTGAAGGAGGAATGAACAAGATGATTGAAATGACGCAAAGTTTTGAGCATTGGATGCTTGAAAATCACAAAGATATTATCGGCCTTGTTATCTTTGGACACACAGAACTGGTGACAGAAGAAATGTACAAAGAATATTTGGATTGGTGCAGAACGGAAGACGGAATGTCTTACCTAAAGGGCGGAAAAAATTACAAAGAGCAGGAGGACTAACTATGAAAGTTGATAACCTGAGAATGTTCGTTGATTTCGCATGGGATTTTATTACCGACCTGCCTTGCAGTCTTGATGTACTGCCGGATGAATGGGAAGTAGCTGAAAATGGCGAGAATCTAGTAGTGAGCGCCGCTTTTGAAGAATTGGAAAAAGCGGAAAGCGTGGACGTGGCACCTGTGGTTCATGCACATTGGGAGGAATCATTCAACGGCAAAATCAGATGTTGCCCAATTTGCGGTACGGACTTTGACGCAACGTTCCATGATATTGATACCGGGTGGCGGTACTGCCCTAACTGCGGTGCAAAGATGGATGAAAAGGAGGATACAAGCCATGAAGAAAGTTGATTGCAAGAGCTATGCTCAGGAAATTTTGGACAAGGTGAAGAAGTGGGGCGAAACCCACGAACTTGGTAAACTGTATATCCTGTACGCAGGAGATGACCCTGCCAGTGCAAGCTATATGCGTGGAAAACTGAAAGACGCTGCGTATTGTGGAGTTCCAGTAGAGCAGATTAAGTGCGAATCCGAAAAAGATCTGGTTTCCAAAATCAACAAGATTACAACCGATTGGGCTGACTCAAAATTCTTTGGGAAAAACTCTGAAACGGCGGGAATCATTGTTCAGCTTCCTCTGCCTGATGGATGGAATTCAAAAGCGGCATTGAGTTGGATTCCGATGGAACTGGACGTTGACGGATTTGGCTCTCTCAGCCCCTACAAGCCCTGTACACCTGCTGGCATCATGCATATCATGCACAAAGAGCTGGGAGCCGATTTGAGCGGCAAGAACGTGCTTTTGATTGGCAAAGGTAAACTTGTCGGCAAGCCGCTGATTCCTATGCTGTTGGATGAAGGATGTACTCTCACCGTAGCCCACAGCAAGACAACACATCTGATGGAGCGAGTTGCTGAGCCATGGGACTGTATCATCTCCGCAGTTGGAAAGCCTGGGCTAATCGACCCTAACTACTTCTGGCAACGCCCTCTAGTTATTGACGCTGGCATTAACCGTGATGTTAACGGAAAACTGTGTGGGGATGTTGATTGGAGCAATCTTGCTCCTGAGAATGTGAGCGGATCGTACACCAGTGTACCTGGCGGCGTCGGCCTTACGACCCGCGCTATGCTCTTGAAGAACGTAGCTCTGGCTTCTGGCATGAAGGAGAGTGATTTTGAATGAAGATGCCCGATTACATCAAACGAGCCATGGACGCGTTCCCTGGCAGCTTTATCAATCACAACAACGAGCTGATCCTTGTTCCAAGATTTAACGTATACTTCATGCTTAACGATATTGAGTGTGAAGAGGATATGCTGTGCAAATTCTGCGAATGGGTAAGCCGTGATTGCTGCAAGTCAATAAGATACAAAAGCAAAAACCATCTTTATGGTTACTATTTGAACATGACTGAAAAGTTTAACAAAGCTTGCGGTAGTCATCTGTGCCAAGAGGATATGTGGATTGTTTATGACAAACTTGGAAACTGCGTAAACCATAAGCTAACTCAAGAATTTGTCAGGAGCGGGTTTGATTTAAGCGTGTTGGAGAAATACTCTTGACAAATCCTAACGCCTAGTATATACTTACATTGTGCATTTCATTTTTACCTCCTTTCTTATAGCGGAAGCACCTCTCCGCGAAAGATCCATCCATTCTTTTTGAGTGGGTGGATTTTTTATTTGCATTTTTATTTCATCTGTGGTATAATCAATATTGACAGAACCAGACAAGCCTACTGGCAGTGCTCAAACCGTCTGGTCTTTTGTAAAGAAGATCATCTACGCTATAATGGACAATTCTATGCTATTATTTCAAGTGGCTCTTGAGATAGTAATGTAGATGTTGCTCGCAGCGGGAAGAATATCGTGGAGGGCTAGCCACCTGTTGATGCGGTATTGCCGGGCTAAGTGGTTCCTCCCGGATTTTATATGCAAGCGTAACTCAGGGGCAGAGCGGTTGCCGTTAAGCATCGGGTCATTGGTTCGAGTCCAGTCGCTTGTAGAACTCGTGGCGGAATAGGTAGACGCTATTAACAGTTAAGAGATGGCAGTGCGACGAGCTTAGTTAGACAACAAGCCAGGTAAACAGCTGTAACACTAAGACTGCCAATTAAAGCAAAAGAAAATTGAAACTGTTTGTCCTCATTGCGAGTGCTGGCTAACTTTTGCATAATCTCATGCAAGGTTCAAATCCTTGCCGAGTTCTTTTTTATATGGGGAATTAGCTCAGCTGGTTAGAGCATCTGACTGTTAATCAGATTGTCGCTGGTTCAATCCCAGTATTCCCCGCCATTACCCTTGCGCATAGGATCTGTACTGGCTGCGTTCCGCAACGTAACCGAGTATCGTGCGAAACAACAAGATCCATGGCCGAGCTGAAAGGCCACAATTACGCCCTTTAGGGGCAGACCTCACCACGCCTACTAACAGTGCGTACCATGGTGGGGTCATTTTTTTATTTTGTTCTTGACAGACCGTGTATGCAGGTGTATAATGATGGCAGTTGAAACGAAGGAGGTGAGCAAAATGCTGCTGGACAAGAATGGCATTGCAGAGGTTTTGAATATTTCTGTGTCTATGGTAAACAAGCTAATGGCACAGGGTATGCCTCATATCAAGATCGGTAAAGCCGTGCGATTTGAAAAGGAAGCCGTCATCGAGTGGATTAAGGCACGAAATTGAAACGCAAGAATCAAGAGAGGAGAAGAAAAATGATTCCTGATACTTCATGGTCCGAATCAATCCCAAGTGAAGCACTTCAAAGGACTGTTCCTATTACAGCAAGACAAATCCTTTTGAACCAGAACGTAGCTTGCTCTGTTTCTGGTGGATCTGATAGCGACGATATGTTGGATATTGTCACAAAGTTGGATTCAGAACACAAGGTAAAATACATATTTATCGACACTGGCGTTGAAATGGAAGCGACAAAGCGTCATCTGGATTATTTGGAACGTAAATACGGAATTTCTATCGAACGCATTCAGCCAAAATTGAAAGTTGCGGCAGCGGTAAAACAAGTTGGCTATCCATTTTTAAGCAAACAAATTTCAGAATACTTTGATCGGTTGCAGAGGCATGGGTTCCAATGGGAAGATGGTTCTTATGAAGAACTGAATGAAAAATATCCGGGCTGTCAAACCGCTTTGCGCTGGTTGCCCGTTTGGAAGCCATTTTGAGGATGAGCTTGAAATGCTAAAGACGTATGAACCTAAGCTTCATTTAGCGGTGAGCAATATCTTCAAACCGAGCTACGAATATACAAGAGCTTATAGAAAGTTCAAAGAAGATCTTCGCTGTTCGAAGAAAGGAGAAGAAAAATGAAACTTGACTACATTTGCAAGAGTGAATACCATCCGTCAGATGAGTTTACTCTATTTGCGAAAATCTTTGAAAAGAAAAACGGCATTGTGAAATTCAATCGGTTTATGAATTTTGGAAAGATTGAATGCGGTGTTGTTGAAATGGAAGAAGCCAAATTTGAACACTTTTACAGACCCTGCGAGCCTGACGAAAGCATTGAGGTTGATTTATGAAAGCAATATTGATTTTCCTTTTTTTGCTTTTGCTATTTGCAATTTCCGTTGCTTTTATCCGTTTTCAATATCACAGTGCTTGCTACAAAAAGCGTCTAAAAAAGATACTGTTAAACAATGAATATGTTCATGTAAAACCATCTGAAATGATGTTGCTTCGTAAATCTGGCGTTGATATGTATTTGTATACGAGAGATTTACACTATCGGGAGGAAGGATACGGACCAGTTTATTGCTTTAGAAAGGGGTTTTCAAATGCGCCATCATATTTGAGAACTGAGGTTTTCCTGAATTGGTCTTTATCGGAGGCACTAGAGTTCAAGTCGCTTCTTGAAGAAGAAAAAAGAAAAGAACAAGAGCAGAAATATGAATCCAACGAAAGCAAAGAAGCATACGAGTATCTTATTGGGAAACTGACCGCTTATGCACATCAAGAGGAATCTGCTGCAAATGGGAAGATGGAAGAAGCGAAAAGTATTTATGAAAAAGCAAAAAATATCAATTCGCACTCATTTCATTGAAATTCCCCCTTGCAATCGAGGTCTGGTTGTGGTAAAATAAGCTTGTAAGGCGCTGTTGATGTACCAGATCAGCGATACCTGGAAAAACTCAATAACGCTTTTAATCCTGTCTTTGGGTGCTGGTACCACCTAGAGATGGGATTTTTTATTAGGAGGACTTTTTATGAATACAGATTTGATGTTTTCTTCAAAAACAGATTTGTGGTCTACCCCTCAAGATTTCTTCGATCAGTTGAACGAAGAATTTCACTTTACTCTTGATGTATGTGCCACAGATGAAAACGCGAAATGTAAAAAGTATTATACAAAAGACTTGGATGGTCTAAAACAAGACTGGGTGGATCTCGAAACGAATGGAGCTGTTTGGTGTAACCCACCATACGGAAGACAAATTGAAGAATGGGTAAAGCGTGCATACTGGCAAAGCGTTGAATTTGGTTCCACAATCGTTATGCTTCTTCCCGCAAGGACGGACACAAGATGGTTCCACGACTATATCTACAATAAGGACGGCGTTCAGATTCGATTCTTAAAAGGTCGATTAAAGTTCGGAGAGTCAAAGAAATCAGCTCCGTTCCCTTCTATGGTCGTTATATTCAAGCTATGAGGTGATAATGATGGCAATACTGAGAAAAAACAACAGAGACAAGTTCACGGTTGTAAGCAATGAGGCAATTAGGGATGACAGCATCTCACTGAAAGCGTTGGGCCTTCTTGTGCGTCTGCTTTCACTTCCAGATGACTGGGAGTTTTCAGAGGAAGGCCTTATTAAGATTTTCAAGAAAGACGGGCAGGCATCTGTTCGATCTGGCTTGAAAGAACTCGAATCGACTGGCTATTTGAAGAGAGAGCGGAAGCGAGACGAAAGAGGGCATATGTCTTCCGTTGAGTGGACTGTATACGAAAACCCACACTTGGAAAACCCAAGTTTGGTAATCCCCAACTTGGATAATCGACCACAACTAAATACTAAGGGAACTAAAGACGAAGAAACAAAAGACTTAAATATCCCCTATACGCCCCCAGAGGGGAATGAGTGCAAGGATGATTTCAAGAAACTGTTAGAGCAAACAATGGGGTTCGTTCCTAATCAGCAGAGAGAGGCAACACAAGAAACACCTGTCCTGGAAGGCAAACAGCCTGCTAAGCGAGTAAGTAAGCGGAGGAAGAAACATGAACTTACTCCTGAACAAACAGAAAATTTCAACAGATTCTGGGAATCATATCCCAAGAAAAAAGACAAGGGGTCAGCAATAGACGCATGGATGGACATTAACCCTGATGATGAACTCGCAGATAGAATTATAAAATCTTGCGAATATATGGTTAAATCTGGGCAGTGGACTACAAACCGTAAGGACCCGGCTTATCAGTATATTAAATATCCGTCCTCTTGGCTGAATGTAATGGGGTGGGAAGACGAAGACGCTCAGCCGCCTAAGACCTACTCGTATGAGTTTACTCGAATTGGCGGCGATTCCGTAGAGGAAAACGCACTGCGCAATCAAGTGAAGGTGAAGGTGAAAGAGAATGAATGATTTTACAGCGCAAGAGAAAGAAATGCTCCGATGTGAGCAGGCTGTCATTGGCATCATGCTAATGGAGCCGGAGAAGTCAGTGAGAGTATATGATACGCTTTCTCCTAGTATGTTTTATGCTGAACCGCTTGGCAAAATCTTTAATTGCTGCAAAGGGCTTCAAGAACAGGGGCAGAGAGCTGACGTGGCAACGGTGCTTGATAAACTTGGAGATAGCTACAAAGAATTGGTAGTTAGCTGCGCAGAAACCGTTCCGTCTATTTCTGGTCTGGATAGTTACATAAACAGCGTGATGGATAGCTGGCGAGCCAGAACAATGAGAATCAAGATGAATGAGCTTTGTGAAAACGGAATGGATGCTGACAGCATGACCGTTGAGCTGCAAAAGCTCTTGCAGAAGCAGGAACACATTATCTCGCACCAGAGAGAAGCAACGAACAAACCATTTGAATCCTGCCTGTTGGAGTTCGTGAACTGGATGCAGAAACCTGACACATCTATTCCGACTGGCTATCCTGATTTTGATAAGGTTACAGGTGGATTGCAGAGAGGCTGCATTACCGTTATCGCAGCCCGGCCTGGATGCGGCAAAACGACGCTTGGCTTGCAGGTGGCAACTAATATTGCCCATGACCATAATGTGCTTTATATCAGCCTAGAAATGACTGCTGTGCAGCTTACGAGAAACATCGTGGCTCGTTATTCGGGAGTTGGCAGTCAGGTGTTCAGCGCAAAGAAGCTTACGGACGATGAAGCGGCAAAGATGGCGGAAGCAACCGAGTACCTGTACAACCGCTTGAAGCTGTCTATCAACGATGACCCAAGACAGACAGTGAGCGATATTGAAACGGCAATCAAGGCAAAGAAGCCGGAAGTAGTTGTTATTGACCACCTGCGTTTGCTTACCCCGATGAATAACCGAAAGAACGAGTTCGAGAGTAGCGCAGAGAACACTCACGCGCTGAAACAGCTGGCAAAGAAGTATGACATTAACATCATCGAACTGGTTCAGGCAAAGCGAGAGAGCGAGGGCCGAGTGCCTGGCATGGCTGACCTTTATGGCGGTGCGGCAACTGAGCAGGACGCTGATATGATTATCGGAATTTGCCCTGAATCTGAGTATCGGAACATGGATCGGTGCATGGTTCAGGTGGCAGTTACAAAGAATCGACACGGCGCTGGTGGTGACTTTGAGTTCGTTTGGGACAAACCGCTTTGCTCTATGTTGCAGGCACTGAGAGAGTAATAATCAGCATAATTGATTGAAGGTGAAATGAAGTGGACACGTATGACCTATATACTTATCTGCCTGGGCCTTTGATATATCCAGGGCAGATGACACTTGTTTATGAAAGCCCGTTGGAAAAGATGTATCGAATCGCTTTCCCAGAAGATCCTATCCGAGAGTGGTCTGAAAAGAAGATTGCAGAGATTGAAGAAAAGTATAGAATTTATGAAATTCCGCAAGTGCCGAAGCCTAGAACAGCTAAAGTTTGGGATTGAAAGGAGGATAACTAAATGAGTGAATCAGGATTTGTTAGCGCAAAGCATTGCCCGATTTGCGAGGGAGAAACTAAAGTTTATGACTCGAGAGCGAAGGAAGATGGACAGATTCTACGTTACAGAGAATGTCTAAAATGTGGGGCAAAGTACATAACGAATGAGAGCTTTTCAAGGTTTGTATACCGAAAAGAAATAAAGATAGGGTGGAAAATGAAATGAGCTATAACACAGATAGATATTACTACCGAAAGTCCCATGGGCTTTGCGTTGATTGCGGAGAACCTGTTGATGGAGATAGAGTTTGTTGCGCAAAGTGCAACGAAAGGAAAAACGCCAAATCTGCAATATATGGGAAAGAGCATCGAGAAGAAAGAAACAAGAAACACAGAGAAAAAAGAGCAATGAGACTTGCAATGGGGCTGTGCGTTGACTGCGGTAAGGAAAACCACAATGGAAAGGCTTTGTGCGATGCTTGTTCTGAAAGGAAAAATAAGCAAGCAAGAGAGCGAAAGGCATATCTGAAAAAAGTAGGAAGATGTACTTGCTGCGGGGCAGAAGTACCAAAAGGAAGAAGACTTTGTGCAGTGTGTCATCTAAAAGAGATTGAGCGTGAAGAAAGAAGAAGTCAGGAAGAAAAAGATCGCATAAATAAACGCAAGAGGCAGTTGAAAAACGAAAAGTATAAGGAAAGAAAAGATAATGGCTTGTGCCCATCCTGCGGCGGAGAAATAGATGATAAAGCATACGCAACCTGTTCAAGGTGCAGAGCAAGACGGAGAACATTGTGGCGAATGAACTCAAAAAATACGGATAGCATGAAGAAAGAGAATGGGATTTGCTTATGGTGTGATGATCCAGCGGTTCCAGGGCGTTGCTATTGTGATAAACATTTGCAGGAGCATCGTGAAAGCGCGGCTTATGCAAGAAAATTTGCTAAACATGATATAATAAGAAAGTATCTCGATGCAAGCGCAAGAGAAGCTAAGTGGAAGCGTGATAAACGTGAAGGGAGGCGAGTGGAACGAGAAGAAGGACTAAATGGAAAATGTGGCCAGTGAAGTCTCCTATGATTGGAAAGAGACTTTACAACGAATACTTTGGATGGTTCAAGGCGTATAAGGTTCAGAGCTGCATGGAGTATTGCCCAGAAGAAACTGAACTAGACGGGACTCATTGGATTAGCCGTGAAAGAGCTTTTATAAGAACTGAAAATGGGACTCGGTATGTAGTACCATATACTTGGATTTATATGAACAGCAAGAACGAGAACGGCGAGTTCTTAAAGTGAAAGGAGAAGCAAAATGGTTAAATTGATGCAAGGCGATTGCTTGGAGCTTATGAAAGATATTCCTGACGGTAGTGTAGACATGATTCTATGCGATTTGCCTTACGGTACTACGCGAAATAAATGGGATGTTGTTATTGATATGGGAGTGTTGTGGAATGAATACAACCGAATCATTAAGGAAAATGGAGCGATTGTTTTGTTTGGAAAACAACCATTTACATCCAAGCTTGTCATGGCTGGACTTTCTCTGTTTAGATATTCAATGGTGTGGAGAAAAAACCTAAAGACTGGAAACTTAAATGCGAGAAGACGACCAATGGGAGCATATGAAGATATTCTTGTGTTTTACAAGAAACCACCGACATATAACCCACAAAGAATCCCAAGAACGTATCAAATTCCTAGTGGGAACAAGAAAAATTCAAAAACAACAAATTATGGGAAACAGAGAGAAGATTATGTTGATAGGCAAAGTGAATGGCTTATGCCGGACGATGTTATAGACTATGAGGACGCATATTCATTGGATGCGTTGGATCTTGAGAATGAGATGCTTTACATAAAATGCTTGCACAATTCTAAAAACAAACTGCATCCAACCCAAAAGCCGGTTGAGCTGCTAGAGTGGATTATAAAGACATATACAAACAAGAACGGTCTGGTTCTTGACAACTGCATGGGAAGCGGATCTACAGGAGTCGCTTGTGTTAATACAGGCAGAAACTTCATTGGCGTTGAACTTGATGAAAAATATTTCAAGATTGCAGAAGAAAGAATCCATAATGCGGAGAAGGAGAAACAACATGATTAAAGAACAAAACGATTGCGTAAGCTGTGGGCTGCCTTGTCTTCATAGCAGCTGTCCTTATCGCCATGTGCCCCACTATTATTGCGACAAATGCGGTGAAGAGGTTACGGACTTGTCATATCGAGAGGGCGAAGATGAAACTCACATTTGCCCTGACTGCTTGAAGGAAATGGCAAAAGAGAAATTTGACGAACTCTACAAAGAGTTTGAAGACGAAATCGCAGAGTATTTTGGATACGGAGAGGAGAAGTAACAATGGGAACTTTTAAGGCATTTTGCGCAGTTGTAATTACAGAAGCAGTAATGCTTTGTGGGTTCGCTGAACCTTGCGGATTGACCGCAGAACAGCTTGAAAGCGGACTACGATATGATCTGAAACCGCTTGCGCAGACATTTGTTGAAATCGAGGAAGAATATGGCATTAACAGCGCCATGTACGCAAGTATGGTGGTACTTGAAAGTGGTTGGGGAAGATCTAAGCTATCCAAAAGCAAGAACAATATTACGAGCTTCACCTGCAACGGGAAGTATAAGGCTTATGATTCAAAAGAAGATTGCCTTTGGGATATGGCGAGGAACCTATCAGAGAATTATTTAGATGAGGAGGGAGCATACTACAATGGTGGAACAGAGCTGGAAGATATTAGCTGCTTTTATCTTGTCGGCAAGTCGAGAGAAGAATTGTCCGAAGAAGAAGAAAAGCGAGTGAATAAATATGTTGAAACGATTGAGGGAATCTATGAAGGCATCATTGAACGCAGCGGAGTGTTGACTGATTCCTTGAATTGATGTACAATGATAATAACAACCGAAAGGAGGGATAGTTGTTGGATAAAGTAAAGTTTGGCAATAGCCTTAAAGACAAACGTATCGAGATGGGAAAGACCCAGGGCGAGTGCGCAAGAGAATGTGGTGTGTGTTTGGAAGCGTACCAGAAGTGGGAAAGAGGACTTTCGTTTCCTCGCCCCGACAAGTACGAAAAAATTGTTGAGTGCTTGGGAGTGAACGCGAATGATTAAGTTTACAATCCCAGTTGAGCTGAGAACGAAGAAAAATCATTCAGAGATTCGATACAGAAACGGTCATCCGTATATTTCTCCATCTCAGGCATATAAAGACTGCGCAGAGAAGTGCTGCTGGCTTATTCCGGCACAGTATAAGCTGCGGATTGATTACCCAGTAAACGTTAAGTGCGTTTACTACATGAAGACAAAACGACGTGTAGATAAGACAAACTTGGAAAGTGCGATCATGGACATTTTGGTGGAGGCGGGAGTCTTGAAAGATGACTGCGCAATTCCGCCAATCGTTGTGAGCACAGACGGAAGCAGGGTTCTTTATGACAAAGAGAACCCACGAGTTGAAATTGAGATTGAAAGGGTGAGATAAATGGCGATTGAATATTTTAAGTCTGAGGACGGTATGCTGACCGTTGATAAATCCGATGGGCAGCCATTTGCAATGTTTAGTGCAGCTCCTAAAGAGAAAGTAGAGCTGAATGCAGCAGATGTAATCGAAACTGCTTTTACATATCAGGATTCTCGATATGCCGTATTGGAAACCAACAACAAGGGAAAGTGCGAAATCTGCGGCGCTGAAACAGAATACTCTAACCGTCACATTTGCCCTTATTGCTGGGGTCAGTATGAGGGTGCAATTCTTCAAGCGTTGAAAGAAAAGAATGGTGGGGAAGTAATCCTTGTCTGAGTGTAGATATGCTTTGTCTGAGAAGGACGAATATGTAGCAGATGGTTACATCGGAATCTATGAGTTATTCAGGAACCCTAGATATGCGCTCCCTGGATGTGATCCTGCGAAGTGGTGCATTGGCAAGGATGAGCTGAGCAAAATGCGATATGAAACGTATCGAGAAGTAAAGAAACGATTCGATATGTGTAAAGCAAGTGACTACTCTCGATTCTGGAATGGCCATGTCGATGCAATCAATTCTCTGGGCCTTAACCGATTCGCAAATCTTCTTTTTTTCAAGGAGATTGCAACTGCTATGGTTTGCTTTCAAGATACCGTCAAAAACAAGGGAAATGACAACAAGCGTAGGTTCGTTTCATTTGGCATAAAAGACAGTATCTACAGAGAATACTACAAGAGCCAAAGAGAAGCTCTCAGAACCGGTTCTAAGCCTGTCCCTGTAAACTTGTTTGATTCGCATAAAAAGCGCACAGGGAACATATTTAAGCTGCCAAAGGCTACGCTTGCGTTTGATACAGAAGATAGCGGGAAACAGATGCTCAAGATTAGCCAAAATGCTGTTTTCAATATGTTTGAGTTCTGGTGCAAGGCAAAAGGGGTAAACAAAACTGACGGAATATATCAAGCAATGCGTTTGCTGATTGAAACGTACCCAGTTACCGAGCTTAAAGAACTTGGCGCGTATGTTAGAAAGTGCGACTTGGATTATGTTGAAGTAGTTGTGCCTGAAACGATTTCTGAAAGTGTAAAAGCCAATTTGTATATTCCAAAGGGCGTTCACGATCAAATGCGGAAGATCATCGACAATTACAATGCAGACCCAGATAATATTGGAAAGCCAACAATGACGATTCCCAAATATGTAAACAACGCTATCCTTAGATTGAATCAAAACTCTCCATTGCGTTACAGCGACCCAGAAAAGTACAAGGAATATGTAAAGGCAAAGCAAGCGGAGGAATACAATAAAGAAGTGTTGGGATAATAGAATATAACCTAGTGCCAGAGTGCCGTTAATTGTAGCGGTTCTCTGGCTTTTTTATTTTAAGGTGGTGAAATTATGGCAAAGAAGAATGAAATCCAGACAGATGAAGTGTCCCTTGCCTCTATTTCTGGTGGGCAAACGTACCAGGACGAAATGGAATACGATGAAGACTATGAAGTTGTTGAGCCTGATAGCATGGAGCTGATAAGCGACATGGGAGAAATTGAGCAGCTTTCTGAGGAAGCAAAGAAGAAGCAGGAACGTGCTTTGCTTGCAGCTCGTGAGCAGGCGATGGCGACCATTGATCGTAAAAAACTTCCTCTTGCGCTGAAAGAAGTAGACTCCATCGCAATGTATGCGGACATTCTGAATGATGCAGAGGTTCTTGAGAGAGTTAAAGAAAACACGAAGTCTGCTATGGACCTGAAGTTTCTTGCAGAAGCTCAGAAGATTAAGTTGCAGAACTTGCAGACGCTTATGCGTATGGATAGCGTTAATACAGAGGGTGCTGCTGGCGAAGTATTTGTTGGCGTTGAGTTTGGAAGTGGCGGCGGTGGAACCACAAAGATTGCAGTGGTAAAGAGGTGATTCCATGAAAGCATCTGATGTAAGAAGAATTAAAGAGCAACAGAAGCAGAATAAAGGTGCCCCGAAAGTAATGAATATTCTAGGCTCGGAGAGCACGGAACCGCCAAAGGGCAACCCTATTGGAGTTTGCTCATGCTGCGGAAGCCAATTTAAGCAGAATCTGGATAAGAAGCATAACAGGTATATGCAGCATAAACTGTGCCCCAGATGCCGTAAAACTGGCGGAAACGAGCAGATTAAATCCGTTTCTACTGTTGAGTATGTTCCTTTCCCTTGGCAGCAAAAGGCAGAGAAACTGCTTGATGAACACAACTGCCTTGTCTTGGCTTGTGGAGCTCGTACTGGTAAGGACCGTTTCTCGAACATGATGCTTATTAAGTACACGTCGTTGCTTATCAATGAGAACAGACATATCCACAACCCAGACATGGTTCCGTCTTTCCTAATTTGGGTTATTGCGCCTACGTTCCCTATGGCAAATCAGAACTTTCGAGAGCTGAAACGGTATCTGCCTAAAAACTGGATTGTGAAAGTCAAAGAGTCTGAAATGACTTTTGAGCTTGTTACTGGCGGAATTATAGAAGTCAAGTCTGCATACGATGAAGAAAACTTGGTTGGTGTTGGTTTGGACTTCTGTACGATCACAGAAGCAGACCGTATCCGAAATCTGGAAGGTGTTTGGGCGAACATTTCTATGCGTCTGGTATCTCCTGGTCGTGGTCTTGAAAAAGACAGGCATGGCCTTAAAGCCGGATGCGGCAAGTGCATCATAAACTCGTCCCCTACTGGAAAAGGATTCTTCTATGAAATGTGGAAGTGGGGACAGCCAGAGTTTGACTGTTACAGCCCAGACTTCGCAAGCCTGAGACTTCCCAGTACAGAAAACCCATACGTTAAGGAAGAACTTGAACGAACAATTCATACTAAGTATGGTGACATTCCAAAGATTGAATATATGCGCCGTACTTGGCCTCCTGATAGATTTGCTCGTGACGTTCTGGGACAGTTTGTGGACGATACTGGAACGGTCTTCACAGACTTCAAGCAAAAATGCGTTGTGGACTTGTTTGCAGCGGCATCTGGCCTTAACCAAGAGCAAAGAGAACGGTTTATAAAGAACTGGCATGAACCTGAGCAAGGGCATTCATATAGAATTGGGTATGACCCCGCCAGTGGATCTAGTTCTGATGACCCCGCAATCGTAGTAAGAGATATGTCTACGAACAAAATCGTTTGGGCGGAAAGCCTTTACGGTAAAAATTATGACCAGCAATACGATCAGATTTCTTATGTTTCAAGGAAATATAACTATGCTCCATGCTGCTGGCTGAGAACTGGTCATACCGCTATCGAAAATCAGCTTGCGAAGCGCGGAGTAATCGAAATTCCTTTGAATGAGCAGGGAGGAAAGAAGGCAGAATACGTTCAGTCTTTGGAGAGAGCTGTTCAAAACTCGGATGTTAAGGTCTTAGATGATGGTTCTCCAACAACTATGAAGCTCATTTCTGAGATGGATGACTATACGGAGCGTAATGGAAAATACAGCAACAACCTGACACCCCATGATGACTTCGTTAGTGCTTTATACAGCGTGTATTATGATTACAGCGTACAGTCTGCGGAGATTGTAGGCTTTAGTTCTCTTATGGGCCTGTTCTAAAAAAAGTCTTGACTTTTAGATGCTTCCGTGTTACAATAATTGTGGGCGTTGCAGAGGTCGTAGCCTGTAACGGCTAGTAACTGAACAACGTCTAATTAAGCAGCGTTTATGGGTGCTACGACCACTCATAGATGCTGCTTTTTTGATTGGAGGAATATTGTGAAAATTCTCACTAAAGAACAAATGAAAAAAGCTCCAAGCGGAACTGTTTTTACAACCTGCTTGTCTGAGTATTGCCTTGATGGAGGAATGCACGTCATTACCAGGCATCTTGAAGAATACCCTGATATTGGATGGCTTGGGGAACTCACACTGCACCCTTCTTGCGTGGAAGAAAAAGGGGGAGATTTATTTACGCAATGGTGTGTGGATGACACTGCATCTTTTGATTACGAAGATGATCAGCTGTTCGCCGTGTTTAATAAAGAAGAAATTGTTCAAATGATGAAAGTCCTTGGGTGGGCTTTGTATGAGCATGATCTAGATCTGAACCAGGATGAATGGATTGGGGAAAATGGTGAACTAAAATATTTTGAAGAATAAGGCGTATTGCCACGTTGCGCTTGACAAAATCAAAATTGTGGTATATAGTAAGAAAAAGAATAATAATAAACGAGTGCCAGAGTGCCAATCTGTTATAGGTTGGCGCTCTTTTTTTTGTTAGGTGGTGAGCGAATATTTGATTGAATTTTTCAATAAACGAGACTCCCGCAAAAAGAAGGATGACGAAGAAGAAATTCGGGTGGGACAAGTTTATGCAATCCCACAAGATGCTAAGAAGATTTCTATTGAGACAAACAAGACAACGGATCTTCTTCAAGAGCTGAACAGCACAAACGACAAGTATGACGCTATCGACAAAATCTTGGAAAAGACTCCCGATGGCAAGATGGCGTTGAATACTTACTTGCGAATCGCAAACCAAGGCGTTGACATTCAACTTGTAAATGCGAGTACGGGCAGACCTCTTAAAAAGTATGACCAAGAGCTTAGAAGTTTTTGCGCGCATATGGGAGGCAACACTGCGGACGGTTTGGATGGCTTGATTGACCAGCTCCATACTTCTTCTATTGCACATGGCGGAATGGCCTGCGAGGTTGTTGTAGCCCCTGGTGCGGATGAAATCGAAAGCGTAATCATTATTGACCCAAAAACCATTACAGATTTTGAGTGGCTGGAAGATAAGAAGCGGTACGCAGCTTATCAGAAGGGACAGGGTGCCAATAAAGTTGACCTTTACGATGGAAACTTCTTTTGGATTCCCCATCAGCCAAAGCCTGGTCATCCTGATGGAACGCTTCAATTTGAACCAGCTATCACTACGATGACTGAGTATTACCAGTTGATTCAAGATAGCCTTGTGGTCCTGAATCGAATCGGATTCCCTAAGTATGACGTGTCTATTGACATGGAGAAGCTGATTGAATCCGCAACACCAGAGGAAAAGAGTGACCCAAAGAAGCTGAACAAGAGAATCAACGATACATTCCGAGAGATTAGTTCTGGAATGCGGAGCATGAGCCGAGATAGCAACCTTGTTCACTTCAATAGCTTTACCGTTGATGTGATTGGCGGTGGGCTGAACGGAAGCGGAATTGATGTTCGAGCTTGGTATGAAATGCTGGAACCTCTTATCGTAAACTCTTTCCAGCTTACACCAGTTCTTCTTGGTCGGTTGAAGTCGGGAAGCTATTCCCTTGGAACAGCTGAGTACAAGATCGTCAAGGATAACATTGAAGTCTTGCGCAGAGCTTCTAAGCGTATGTTGGAAAACATCATCAATCTTTGGGCGAGAGTAAAAGGCTACAACGTATATGCGGTAGTAAAGCACAAGCCTATCGAATGGCAGATTGAGAAAGAGAAGTTTGAAGCTCAACTTCTCAAGATGCAACGAGCAAGACGTGCGGAAGAATACCGATACGTTGACCATGAAGAAGCATCTCTGCTCGCAATGGGCGATGAAGCAGATCCGCAGGAAGTGAATCCTGACTTGTACGAATATGTGAACAAGAACCTAAGCGGAGCTTCTGGAACAGAAGAAGACCAAAAACAAGAAGAAGGTGACAATGTAAATGAAGAAAGTAATTAACCAGTATATGTCCGTCAGCTCTGCGGAAAACGACGTTGGCGAGATTCACATTTATGGAGACATTGTTGATACAAAATGGTGGGATGAAGATGTTACACCGAAAGAAATTCGAGACGCCCTTGAAAATTGCAAAGGAGTAAAGACGCTTGAAGTTCATGTGAATAGCAATGGAGGCAGCGTTCCAGCAGGTAACGGTATTATTTCAATCATTGATTCTTTTAAGCTGAAGAACAAATGCGTGGTTGAATCTTATATTGAGGGAATGTGCGCCAGCATGGCATCTGGAATTGTAATGGCTGCTGACAAAATTTATATGGCGGCGAATGCCATGCTGCTTTTGCACAAACCACTTATGTCAACTTATGGGAACGCTGATGATTTTCAAGAAAATATTGATTTCTTGAATAAGGCAGAGGATTGTCTAGTAAAGAATTATATGCGGCATTGGAATCGAAGCGAAGCTGAGCTTCGAGAAGCTTTGGCCAAGACCAGCATTTACACCGCAGAAGAAGCTCTTGAGCTTGGTCTTTGCGATGAAATTATTTCTGGTGTAGAAATTGCTGCAAGCGCAAATGGTATTCGAATCAACGGTAATATGTTTGATAAGCACGTTGCCGATTTGATGAAGAATAAATATCCGAATGTAGACTTAAAGAAGAAGGAGGATAAGGCTTTGACCTACGATAATAAGCTGAAAGATTTTGGAATCAGTGAAGATGATTTTGCTGCTTTTAATATGGAAAGCGACAAAGTTATGGCTATTGCAAAGGTTGTTAAAGAGAAAACCACAGTTGAGCCTTTCATGGACAAGGCAAATGTATGCGAAGCTCTTGGCTGTGAAAACATTACTGCGGAAGAAGTTCTGAACTATGCGAAGGCTGGAATGAACCCGCCTGCTTCTGAGCCTGACAATGAAACCGTCAACAAGGCTACTGCGTATGACAAGATTGTTGATAAGGCACGAGAAAAGGCACAGAGCAACGCTGTTCGAGCACTTGGAAACTTCTATAATGAAGCCCGTGTGAAGAAGATGCTGGCAGCCCTGGATTACGATGACATTATTGAACAGAGCGAATCTTGGAACAAGCAGGCTCAGGAAGAACTGCACGCTGGCAAACGAGTCTCCGTTAATGAAGCAAGCTATGAGAACAACGGCGGCTCTAAAATCAAAAACGATGATTACAAATTTTAACAAAAAGGAGAGATAACGAATTATGGCAGCATATGATTTTGGCTATGATGGTCTGCGTAGCAGCGGCACCTTTAAGGTAGCAAGCGCAACCAAGACCGCTATTAAGAGCGATCCTCGTCAGATTGTTGGTAAGGTAGTTACTATTACTGGAAACTATGAAGTTGGTTATGGAAGCGACGGAAAGACCCCTCTGGGCGTTGTAACTCAGGTTGAACCGGAAGTAAGTGGTTCTGATACTCTGGTTGTTACTGTTGCTTGGGGCCAAACATTTGAGAACGTTCCTTGCACGTCTGGTGACGCAGCTGGTGATTACTTGCTGTGCGATGGCAAGGGCGGTTTGAAAAAGATTTCCGCAGCGCTTCCGGCAGCAGCTGGTTCTGCGGTCCCTGTTTCCAACTGCAAGGCACTGGGCGTTGCAGAAACCTTGGCAACTATCAAGATTGACTAACAGGAGGTAAATCAGAATGATTTGTGTAAACAATAAAGTCATTGACAACTACCGTGCAGGCATGAGCCTGAATGATTCCATTCGAGCAGAGTTTGCTGACGAGATTGCAGATCAGATTAAGAAGGACGAAAGCCTGAAAGACCTGACTCCTCTGAATATGGTTATGCGTGACGCAAAAATCAGCAAGTATTCTACCATGGGCGACCTGATGGATACTGCTAGATACTCCACTACTGGCGCAAATAGCAACGAGTGGCTGTTCCCTGCTTTCATTGAGAGCACCATTCGTGAGGCTCTGTATGCTGACGACATTATCCAGTATCTGTGCGATACCACCATTGGTGTTGACAGCAACATCATCAAGTCTCCGTCCCTTGACCTGATGATCCCGGAAAACAAGAAGGCAATCTCTCTGATGCGAGTTGGTGAAGGTGCTGACCTGCCCATTGCTAAGATCAAGATGGGCGAGAGCGCAATCAGCCTGTGGAAGCATGGCCGTGCAATCGAGATGACCTACGAGAGCGTTCGCCGCATGAAGATTCCTCTGTTCCAGCGTCAGATGACTGCAATCTTGCAGGATATTGCACACCAGAACCTGAACGCTGCTGTTGATGTCCTGTACAACGGTGACGGCAACAACAACAAGGCAACCAAGATTAGCACTCTGGCTAACCTGGACGCACTGACTCCCGAAGCTCTGGTTGGTGTTCTGATTGACTACTACATGGAGAACCACTACGTTGCAGACACCCTGACCATGAGTAAGGATAAGTTCAAGAAGCTGGTCGGTATGACCTATGATCCTAAGCTGGCAGCGGGCGCTTCTATGCAGCTGACCTTCAACACTCCTCAGATTGGCAAGCAGAACGTGACCATTCTGTGCGCAGACGTTCCCAAGGTTAATTCCGGCAAGGACAGCATCATCCTGTCTAACCGCGCAATGAGCCTGATTCGCTACGAGGAGAACGGCTCCAACATTCAGGAGAACCAGAACTTTGCTCGTAACCAGACTCAGCTGCTGACCGTTTCTGAGAACAGCGGATACGCAATCAACACCGTTGGTTCTAACCGCTACATCGAGTTCACTGCTTAACAGCAAAATGAACGTGTATTGACAACTGCGTTTACGGATGATATTATTATATATAATAGTACGTCCGAAAATACAGTGCCGAAGTGCCTTCCCAGAAATGGGAGGGCATTTTCTTTTATGAGGGTGGTGAGAGTATGCCGGATAATGACGCACGGGAATATGTTACGAAAAAAGAGTTCAATATAGAGAGAGATAAAATGGAGGGGGTAATTCTGACCATCGTACAGGACATTTCCTCTCTAAAGACTCTTTACTCAACTATGAGCGAGCTGCCAGGAACGATTCAGAGCTTGGATAAGAACATGGCGCTTATGGAGCAGAGCATTTCTTCTATGAATAGAGAATTTCAGAAATTTTCCGAAGAACGTGAAAAAGAGAAGCAAGAACAGCGTGAAGCGGACAAAAAACAGAACAAGAGAATTTCTGAGATTGATGAAAAGTCCAAGGTTGACCTGATGCAGTGGGTCAAGGGAAAGTGGTTCACTATCATTGAGACGATTGCTATTGTAATTCTGTTCCTAAAAGAGTATATTGCTAAGTAAGGGAGGGGTGTTTGTTGCCTTATACAGAAATGATGAAAAGGCTGGACAACTCTCAACGAGAAGCAATAAAGTTTATAATGGAGGTACAGGACATGAAAGAGAAAGTAGCAGAGGAAATGGGTAAGGATATGAATGACGTTTCTAGCGTTCAGATGATCCCTTTGGCGGCTTATGAGATGGCTCAGGAACGAAACGAGAACGAAAAGAACCGTATGCGAGACGATTTCCAGAAAGAGAAGTCCGAAATGCGTGACCACTACAAGAAGATTATTGGCTGGGTGTGTACAGCTCTTACTGTGCTGATTGTTGGATTTTTCGGAGTCTTGATTTGGTTCTTTAGTAATTATGAAGTATTTGGTGTTTCTCAAGATGGAAACGGATTGAATAATTACGCATACGGAACAGAACAAGGTGATGTAATCTATGGGGCAGAGAATCAGAATGATAGTCCCGAAGCATCCGAGGCGGTCTAAGGGCGTAGCTATTAGGAAAAGCAGTATAGGAATATTGTATATAAACGGTAGGCCATACGCTTTTAACAAGGATAAAATTGCGACAAACAGGATCGACTTTGATGATGCCATAGCTGGCAGAGATAGACGTGACCGAAAGAAACGGCGCATTTACATTCGTAGACGGTAAGGGAGGCACAGAATTGAACTCAAGAGATAACCTTATGATTAAGCTGCGCTTCTCTGAACGCTTTGATAAGCTGGTGGATAGCTTATGCCTGACGGATAGACAGAAGCAAATTGCGCGGCTTAAATACCTGCGTGGATGGGCGAATGAGGATGTTGCTGCGCACGTTGGAGTTTGTCGTAAGACCGTAACGGAAGAAATGAAGGTAATCAGCGAAATCATTGGTAGCGTTGATGTTGATAAGTTCATTGAGGACTGCATTAAAAAAGACTCTGAGTGATTGTTGACACAAAACTCCTTCTGTGATACAATTGTTGCAGAATAATACAAGGAGGAATAGTATGGAGACTAAGAACTGTAACGTCCGAATCCGAACACCTTTGCGTGAACAGGTTGAAGCATATCAGGCAGAAAACGGCTTTCGGGACTTTTCAAAGGCGCTGAACGCAATTCTGGAAAAGTTCTTTGCAGATTGTAAGGAGAATTGATATGTACGTTATGTGTCAGGACGGCGAAACTATTGTAAACTGGAATCATGTTGAAAGTTATTTCGTTGACCATGTAAAAGGAAATATTGTTTGGGCTTGCTTTGGGACTGACCCTGTTTGCGCTGATGGAGACTTGATTAAGCTTGGGGAATATGAAAACAAAGAACGGTGCAAACAAGTCTTAAACGAAATCCTGCGATTCGCCTGTGCAAATGAAATCTTAGATCGGCGGCGCTTTCAGGAGAAATACAAGAGCAAAAACAATGTGGCTTCTCGATATGTCATGAATGATTACATGGAAGAAAATGTATTTTATATGCCAGAGAAGTAAATTTGCCCTTGACAATCCCAGGAAAACGAGTATAATAATAACTGTTGGCAGGTGCTTGGCGGAGTGCTTGTCCGGCGCAAACTGAATACTTGCCAACACCCCAGCTTTGTAGGCCGCCACCTACGAGGTTGGGGATTTTTGTTAGGAGGATGGTTGAAATGACAAAATCAGAAGAATTGATTCAGGCGGCGCAGATGCTGAAAGAGAGTTGTAAAGAAGCTATTGTAAAGCTCGGTCCTGATCGCAGAGCACATTGCTGCCTGCCTAACGGACAAATTTGTCCATTTGATAAACCACAAGATTGCAAGATTGCGAATAACTATGAACCGGGAAATTGGGACCTTCCCAAACCCCGCCGTTTCACAGACACCGATATTCTGTGGGCTAAGGCGGCAAAGGCAAGTGGAGGTGAAGATATTCTGAGATATGATGCTTACTCTATTTACACACGCGGAAGAGCTGCAATGCCAGGACAATGGCGTGACGTTGCGAGATTGCCGGCAGATTCATTTAAGGGGATCAAGCCCGGCGAATCCGTGCCCATTGACGAAATTTTGAAAGAAGCCGATCAATAAATCGGATAAATAAAATTGGAGGTAATTGAAATGAACGAAATTATGAACATCGGTGGTATTGATTGTTACGAGGAAAATGGTACAGCTTACTTGAAGCTGGAAACCGTTGCGAGAGGACTTGGTTTTACGACCGTTGCCACAAGTGGCAACGAGGTTGTTCGGTGGAACCGTGTGGCTAAATACCTTGATGGATTTGGCGTACACACTTTTGAGCACGATGGCTTTATCCCGGAAAACATTTTCTATCGCTTGGCGATGAAAGCTAAGAACGAAACGGCTGAGAAGTTTCAGTCTAAGATTGCAGATGAAGTGATTCCGACCATCCGAAAGACTGGTGGATACGTTGCAAACGATCAGGTATTTGTGGACACTTATTTGCCGTTTGCAGACGAAAACACGAAGACTTTGTTCAAGTCTACGCTTGCTACCCTGAATGCACAGAACAAGATGATTGCAGAAATGAAGCCAAAAGCAGAGTTCTACGATCAGGTTGCGGAAGCAAAAGGCACGTTTTCCATGAATGAAGCTGCTAAAATTTTGAATCTCGGAATTGGCAGAAATAAAATGTTTGAGTTCTTGCGTGAAAAGGGCATTTTGATGGAAAACAATCTTCCTTATCAGCGCTACATTGAAAGCGGATACTTTAAGGTTGCTGAAATCCCTTATAAGGTGGATTATTATACTTACGCCAAGTTCAAGACTGTTGTAACTCAAAAGGGGCTTACTTTCTTGTTTAAGACAATCATCAACGAAAAGAACAAGTAAATAATTTACATTTAGCACTCACCGATTTGGTGGGTGCTTTTTTTATTCCCCAAATTTGCTCAGAAGCGTAACTTTTAGTTCCCACGGATATGCGTACTCTGGATTACAATAGAGCCAGTAAAGGGGCTGATTGAACATGGAAAACGCAGCACTTGTTGGCTTGGTATGCGACTACTACCAGTGCGATATGTGCATTGCTGACGCACTGATTGAGTGTGCAAAGAAAACAGGAACTCTTGAAAGCCTTGTAATAAAGGTTGAACCAAAAGAAGATAGGAGCGATACCTAATGAATAACTTCGGACAGCAGTACATGGGCGGCGCTACAAATTATATGCCACAAGATCCTACTGCAATGTATCAGCAGCGGCTGAACAGTATGGCTCAGCAGGTAATGGGGCAGGGGCAGCCCAATGGCATGGGATACGGATACCCACAGCAAATGCAGATGCAAAACCAAATGGGGATGATGGGAGCTATGCAAAGCCAGAATTTTAATGTTCGAGTAGTCACTGGATATGAAGAAGCAATGGCTAGTAATACTCCGTTGGATGGCTCCATTTCTATCCTTATTGACCGACTTCACGAAACAATCTATACAAAGCAGCTCAACATGAATGACGGCACTCCACTTGTTAAACGGTACAAACTGGCAGAGGTTCCAAACGGTGCTGACGCAAATGTTGAAAACCATGTGGAATATGTTGAAAAGGCTGAGTTTAATGAGCTGAAAAATAGATTTAATGAGCTTTGGGGCGCTATCGCAGATGATCCGCTCCCTTCAAAAAATGAACCTGAAACAAACAAGAAAGAGGTGTCTAAATAATGTTTAATCCTATGGGAATGATAAATATGGCAATTCAGAAGAACCCTCAGCTTGGGAATTGTTGGGCTATGACTCAGCAGATGACAAATGGCAAGTCCCCCGAACAGGTTCAGCAGATTATCAATAACATTGCAAGACAGAAGGGCATCGACTTGCAGCAAGCCCAGCAAATGTTCCAGTCGTTTATGAACGGCAACGGAATGAGCTTTTAACTTGATATAGCGTCACGTCCGGGGTGACGTTATAAAATACAAAAAAATAAAGGAGAAACTATTATGACTGAAATGGGAATGAGTCCTGCCGACATTCAGGCTGTAACTGGCGGTGGCAATAACGGCGGTTTTGGCGGTGGCAACATTGGTATGCTTGCTTTCTTCCTGTTCTTCTTGCTCGCTTGGGGCAATGGCGGATTTGGAATGGGCGGCAATGCTGGCGGAGCACTGACTCGTGCAGAGCTGAACGACGGCTTCAACTTCAACAACATGAACCGTCAGCTGATGGGCGTTAGCAACGGAATCGCTGAGAGCACCTTTGCAACCTCTAACCAGCTGAATCAGATGCAGGCCGCACAGGCAGCTTGCTGCTGCGATCTGCGTGTTTCCAGCCTTGAGAACCGTTATGCAGGCGAACGTAACACCTGTGACGTTATCCAGGCTATCCACAACGACGGCGAGGCAACTCGTGCTCTGATTAACTCCAACACCATGCAGGAACTGCGTGACCGTTTGGAGCAGGCAGAACGTGAGAAGCTGGCTGCTTCTTATCAGCTGTCCCAGAACGCACAGTCTGAGCGAATCATCAATGCGATTCGTCCGTGCCCAATTCCGAGTTACCCCAGCTGTTCACCTTACACGGCTAACGTGTGCGGCTGCGGCGGATTTGGCAGCAACTTCTAAAACATTTTCGTGACCTCACGAAGATGATGTCTATTCCGCTCATAGCGTGATTAACCAGAGGGCGGGAAACCGCCCTCTTTTCTTTTGAAAAAGGAGAATATTATATGTACAATTGCAATTGCTTCAAAACGGTTCTTACGGAAGATATTAAGGCCGCTACTGAACTGAATCTGCTGATCCCTAACATGACGCTTCATCATGGCCAGAGAGTTCGTATTGTTTTCGCACAGACCCCTCCGGCGATTGTGGATGGGCCTTTGAAGGTCGTTGTTAATGTGAATGGTATAGAAGCCTTTGTTTTGCAGGATAGAATGTGTGGTGCGCATGGTGCAATTTCCTTCCTGTATACAGACAATCTTGCACGAACCTGCGATGGTGCGATCAAGTCTCGTCAGTTTATTGACCTGATTTTTAGCGCAGATACCAGCACCTTTAAGTATGTAGGACCTTGCAGCTGCCTGCGCCGTTCTAATATCGCATTCCCTCCGTTCGCACCTGCCACTTCTATCGTCAAAAAAGAAGCAAAGTCTAGCGTAAAGAAAGAAACCGTTTAACTAATATAGCAGGCTGGGATAAGAGAGCAGTAGAAAAGGTTGATGTAGAATAATGGATAACGAACAATTTGATTTCCTTGACCTTATCACTATAATGTCATTTTGCATGGGAATCCAAAATTTGCAGCAAACAGATAAAACGCTCGAAACGCTTAAACAACACAATGAAAAGATAGACTTGATTCTTAAAAAGCAGGGGGAGATTTTAGATGGACTGGAAAGAGAAAAAGGTTCTGAAAGAATATCGGGACATGATTGAAGACGTTCTTATGAAAGACTTGGAACGTGATGGCAAGGTTTGTGCGCACGATTACAGCCGTCACCGCATGATTGCAAGTATCATCGAAACCATTTGCAATATTGATAAGATGCTCGATAAAGACGACGATGACGGCTCTTACGGCCGTAGTGATGAGCACGAGCACAAACACGAGCTTACGCCTGAAATGGAAAAAGCTTGGGCTTCCAGTATGGAAAACACTGACGGAAGCAAAGGCGCTCATTGGACTGTCGAGCAAACCACGGCTGTTGCAGAGCAAAACGGTGTCAGGTTTGACCACATTACTCCAACCGACTGGATGATTGCCTTAAACATGATTTATTCTGATTACGGCAAAACTCTTACAGAGGCTGGTATTGCCGATGTGGACGTTTTTGCAAAGCTCGCAAAGGACTTCTTGTTTGACGAAGATGCTGTGGAGCCAAAAGAGAAACTGTACTACTACTATAAGTACATCGTGAAGAAGTAAATCATTTTATTTGACCACTCTGGGTTCAGGGTGGTCTTTTTTTGTTTCTCTTAATAATATATATATTGTTCGTTGGTGAACTAGGTTTGAGGATAACTCACCCCCCTTATCCAGCTGTAAAAAAATAAAAGCTGAATAAAGAGGGTGATACGCTTGTTCGTCGGAGCCACTAAGGTCGTCGTCAAACTCTTGGCATATACCAAATTGGAACTTACTTCGCTCGGTCGTGCTGTAACGAATGGCTGCCACGCCTATGTTCCAATACCCCTGCCTTTCGGCACACGGCGGGGTGTCTGTTTCAGGGTTCCCACCCTTCTGTAGACAAATCGAATCCACACGGCTCTAACCCGCTAGTTACGGTGGCAAACCGCTTGTTATCTTTATAGTCTGTTCTCGTAGTGTCTGAGTTATCTACTCCGGTCAAGACTTCGCACCATAAAACAAAAGTGCCCTACAATCTTTCGATCATAAGGCACTAATGGCACTGATATTCAGTTTTAGGCAATAAAAAAGACCGCCAACGCAAGCGGTGCAGCGCGAGCGTCAACAGTCTAGGATCACGGTATGATAGATTGTAGCATCTGCACATACCGCAATCCTTTAATGCTATTATACAGCAGATAAATGCCAATGTCAAGAGCTTTTTTCTGCAAATTCATCATTGACAGCAGACGTAAACTGTGATACAATTTGTTACAGAAAGGAGCAGATGAAATGAAAAAATACAATGTTGAAGACCTGACAGGACAACGGTTTGGAAAACTTGTTGTTATTAGCCAAGCACAAGATTATGTGACAAAAGGTGGCGTAAATCACTCTGCATGGCTGTGTAAATGCGATTGTGGAAACCTTTGCGTGAAACAAGGTTACTTGCTTAAATGCGGGCGAACCCGGTCGTGCGGATGTAAGGTTACGGAACATGGCAAGGACTTCTATAAACACGGACGGTCACAAAGCCCATATTATTCTAGCTGGTATTCTCTAAGAAAAGAGGGCGCAGAAATGTGTGAAGATTGGGGTTCGATTGGCGCATTTTGCGATTGGTATGAAGCAAACGATCCGGGAAAGTTTTGGAGAATGGAAAGAATTGATCCGAGCAAGCCATACAGCCCCGATAACTGCCATTTTGTGAAGGCACACACTCTCACCTATAAAGGCGAGGAACACACATATAAAGAGTGGGAGGATATTACAGGTATCGACTTTAGAACCATCAAGGCAAGAATCTTGTATCAGGGATGGAGCGTAGAAAATGCACTAACTATCAAGCCGAGCCACAGAAATCGGGTGAAAAATAATGAGTAAGGTTGATGAACTGTTCAAATCCGTTGGGTTTGTCCAAGTTGAGAACGATTCTCCTGTTGTACAATGTGAGTATAGGAGAGAGCAAGAAGGCGGAGGCTATTACCAACTAAAAATTTGCCTTTATGACTACATCAAATATTGTAAAGTAAATCGTGATGGGATGCAAACACCTGCGTCAATGCACCCGGTACTATTGATAGCTTGTTTGCAAAAAATCGAAGAATTGAGAGGAGAAGACGATGAAGAAAGCTGATGAAATGTTCCGTGCCTGCGCTGAACTCATAAAAGAATTTGAGGAATGAAAAAAATGAAACTGAAAATGAAATGCCCACTGTGTGGGAAGAACGATCTGTCGATTTCGGTTTGCGATGACGAGGGGAATATTCACGGAGATGTTGGTTGCGAATATGAAAACAATCCGTGGAGCGGACTTGGTTATGCAATTACTCACGATAACTGGGGCAGCTGCTTGCTTTGTACTGATGGGGAAATCTGCGGTGGAATCATTTTTGATACTGTTGCGGACGCAAAGGAAGCGATAAAACGCCGGGGGTGAGAGTATGATTGTATTGTATGCTATTGGATATTTAGCTGGCGTTTTCTTTTTTGCTGGCCTTTTACATGGCTTTGCAAGCGATGAAGATGCCGATGGGCCGCTGATTGTGCTTCTGATTTTGGCTTGGCCGCTCACAATGGTTTCCATCTTTGTTGTTTTTGTTGTTTTCTTACTTGTTTTTGTCGGGGAGTTCTTGGGTAAAAAACTGCATGATATGCTTGATGGATTGGAGGGGCTGTGAGATGAGCAAAGCTGAAAAAATGTTCCGTAAGTTGGGATATGAAAAGGAAAAAGAAGATGAAGATGATTGGTTCATTGTTTATACAAAGGACGATGGCTGTATTGTGGTTGATAAACGATATAAAGAGGTTTGCTCGGACGAGAATGGAGAAACGATTCCACTTGGTTTTGAAGAATGTCTCGCCTGCGCACAACTGATTAAAGAAATGGATGGCGAAAATGACAAATGAAGAATGGAATGAATTTGACTATGAATTAAGGCTTGTTGTTGCACAAGGGACTATGCTTTATATCGCCGGTTGCGATTTCAAGAATGAGCCGTTATCGGTTGCTGAACGAATGCGAAATTCTGCAAAAATTGTTTTTGAACTTATACATAAAAGGCTTCCGCAAGAACCGAAATATACAAATGACAAGATTCCAGTATGCCCAAGTTGCAAAAGAAAATTGAAACGTGACCACTCTTATTCTTTTTGCCCAAAATGTGGGCAATACATTGATTGGGGGAGTAAAAATGAAAACAGTTCTGTTTAAGGACGTTGAACAAGGATATGGATTTGCTGTCCGGCTTGGCAACGAAGTTCATTACCTCATGCGGACAGCTGAACTGCAAAACGCAAACGCAGTTGACCTGCAAACAGGAGCTTTGTGGGGGCTGAACCCTGATGATGAAGTGGTTCGTATCAACGTGGAAATGTCATTTGAGATTGGAGGATACGACGATGAAGCCTAAATTTAAGTTGGAAGACTATACTGGCGATTATGTCATGCACTGTGACACCGAAGAAAAGTCTACTGAAAGTGGATTGTCTGAAAACCAGCCAGTAGAAGAAAAAGAAAATGGTGGAAAGCAGCATGAACGTCCTTACAAGAGTGAACGAATTCACAACATATGGAGTTCGATGTGTCAAAGATGCACGAACCCAAATAAGGAACACTATGACAGATACGGCGGGAGAGGCATTGCAGTTTGCGAAGCGTGGCGTAGTTACAAAAACTTTAGAGAATGGGCGGTAAACAACGGATATAAAGAAAACCTAACAATAGACAGAATCGGCAACAACAAGGGCTATTCGCCAGAAAATTGCCGATGGGTGACTTGGACTGCGCAGCAAAACAACAGAAGCAGCAACAGGTTCATAACGATAGACGGCGAAAGCCATACGATAGCAGAGTGGTCTAAAATCGTCGGCATCAAGGCAAGCACAATTCAATCAAGGCTTCATTACGGATGGAGTGAAAAAGACGCAGTAATGGAAAAGAGGAGAATTGATGAAAATGGAAAATGGACTAAAGAAAGACGGGCTCCCGATAGGGACAAATTCGGACGGTGGACAGCAGCACGTTAGGGAATACCGTTCTGAATGGCTACCTCCCAAGGCAGTCCTCGCTGTGTCAAAAGTTCGATATGAAGCAGACACCAAGTATCATTATCCCAAGGATAATTACAAGCTTATCCCTGCGGAAGAACACGTTGGTCGTGCTCTAACGCACCTTCTTGCATGGCTTGATGGTAATGAAGACAACGATCATCTGGCTCATGCAGCTACGAGAATCTTGTTTGCTCTTGAGATGGAGGAGGAAAAGAAGAATGAAAACCGAAATTCTTAAAATCAAAGGCGATTGGCAAGAAGTTGTGAACGACTGCCGAGCTACTGTTGGCAAGGCGGAGCTTGGCAAAGAGCCTAGCAACAAGTTTAAGCGGTCTATCCTTATTGCAGAACATTCTCCTATCCGTGACCTTTCCGTGAGATGGCGATGGGCTAATATGCCTCATTGGGTTACAGTTCACTGGGTAAGACACAAGTGGGAGTGCTTTGTACGAACTCAGCGCTCAGATCGTACTGGTATCCCTCGTGAAAAGTTGCCACAAGACGAACCACAGACTTTTACGGGAGAGGCTAACGCTCAGCATTTGATTGATACTTGGCGCAAGCGTCTTTGCTACCAGGCAAGCCCAGAAACTCGTAAATACGCTGAGGACTTCAAGATTGCTTTGCATGAGACGCAGCCTGAGCTATCTGACGTTCTGGTTCCTAATTGCGTTTATCGTGGTGGATGCCCTGAGATGCAGGAATGCGGAATTTATAAGAAATGGATTGAAAGTGGTCGATACCCATTGATTGCAAGCATTGACATTCAAGAACGGTACGACACTTACAACAAGATTTTTTGGGAGAGCCATAAAGATGAAGCGAACGATTATTGAGGCTGCTTTGATGTTAGCAGTTATTGCAATCTGCTTGCTTATTTCAAAGGTTTGGTTTGAAGCAATCATGCAATCTGGACTTCCGATGTGGTTGAAATATATCTTGCTAAGATAAGGGAGGGTTACATGAAAGTAAAGCGAGTTGAAAATGGAATGTATCAGGCCACACTGGAAAAGCACGATTTGAACTTCTTGAAAATGGCAGATACAGAAGAAGAACGGCGGATTCGGGCACAGCTCCTTAGATATAAGATTGAGGATCAGATTGCGTTCGACATAATGCAGAGTGCCGAGATGAAATGAAAATGGAGGTAGCGTAATGAATAAGTACGGGCAGTTGATTGAGAATCTGATTTGGATTAAGGACCATTACCCTTTGTCCTTGTCCGAAATGGATACCATCAATGACGCTTGCAACGCACTGGAAAAGGAGGGTAACGATGGTAAATGATTTATACAGGGGCAAGGTTATCAATCATGGAACAGAGCCTAATGAACTCGACTGGGTGTACGGAAATCTCGTAGTAGAGAAATCAACTGGACGAACTTTTATCGTTGACTTGGCGCGCTTTGATGAAAATACAAAGCTTTGTGATGCTGCGATTGAGGTTGACCCCGAAACAGTTGGACGGTATTGCGAGCTGGAAGATATGTGCGGCGTGGAGATCTGGGAGGGTGACATTGCCCAGTATTATGGAGACGGTTGGGACGAAGAAGACGGTCCCGGCGTAATCAAATGGGACGAGGACTCTGCAAGATTTATCCTGGAGAACAACGGGCTTACGGTTGATTTTGACAACTGCTGGCCCAACGAGATGAAGGTCATCGGGAATCATTATGACAATCCAGAGATGTTGGAGGAATAAATACAAAGGGCGGAGCTTTGGCTTCGCTCTTTTTTGTATCTCTTGACAAAATTGATTAAACGCTGTATATTACTAATTAAGATGTATTTGCTAGGAGGATTACAATGGCAGTTCAGATTGGATGGAGCTATAAAGATATTCCAGACTTCTACAACCGTGTAAGAACGGTTTTGGATGGGCTGTCGGTTGCTTCTCTCCCTGACAAGTACATTGATATGCAAGAAAAGGCGCCGTACTCTGAGCTTTACGCAAAGAGACGTGTACCCGGATGGGCGGCATTAGGGGAAGAAGACTTTGCGCTGTTTGAAAGTGCGATTGTTTACAAAACGGCTTCCATGTTTGAAAGCCTTGCTTCTTCAAATGTCGTAAAAGAGAAGGCTCTGCCGACGATCACACTGAAATACTTTGCAAGAAATGCAGTACAAGTAAACGGCTTATCGTTGAGTGAGTTGGCAGACCTCCTTCTTGGAGAACTTAGCGGTGATGACGGATTGGATTTCATCGGATTTATGGTAACTCAGTGAGGAACTTGATGAAAGAAAAGGAAAAGTTCTATTGTAAGATTTGCGGTAAATGGCTTGGGGTGAAGGATAAAGGATCTGAAACGAATGGGTTCTTCCCATACTGCCCCAGATGCCATAAAAACGTAGAGATAACAGCTCAGTATAATAATAAGTGCCAAAGTGCCTACAAGTAATTCTTGTGGGCGCTTTTTTTATTAGGTGGTGATTTAGTGGAAGATATTCGTGGCGAGGACTTTTACAATGTAATAAAGGAACTGGGTGAACAAGTAACTTTCACTGAAACAGGCAATGTTCAGTACGCTTCCTTGAAACCGAATATGCTTAACAAGGCTATCGGAACAACGGATGGCGCTTACTGGTTTACTGGGGTTATGACGTTTGATAATATGGCACAGCAGGAAATGTCCGCTGGCTCTTATTTCAAGCGTAGTACGCAGCCGAATGTAACTTGTATGTTATTTTCCATTTTCCCTGAGAACTCTACACCTCATGTTGCAATCACTCACGTTGTTGAATGCAACGAAAAAGTAGACATCATTTCTCACTATGAGCCAACTGGCGAATACAATGAGTACGGTGAAGCCATAGGACAGCCTGTATACGCAGCTAGAGATGTAGACGTATACATTACCGCTTTCAATAAAGACGCAAGAGACACTGCGCCTGGGGCTATGGAAGAAACCATAACCTATATGACAATCCCAGCAAAATATATGCTTTCCAATCAGAATATTATCCTAAAAGAAGGATTTGTGTTTGACGAGAAAACAAAAACCAACAAACTGGCCAAGATCCCTCATCGAATTGAAAGTATCAACTATAGCATGATGGATAAGACTCCTGACGGAAAGTATGTTGGACTTCTCATATGTATGTTGAAAGAGACGCAAGCGTATGATTCAACTAAAATTTGATGCGGAAGCTATGTTTAATGACATGGTTAGGGAAATTCTTATTCCATCCGCTAACGAGGCAATGGAAAATGTGTATGCGGACATTCAATATGACCTTGACCTACATCCCAACATGAGCAAACGTAAAAGTTCAAAAGACGACGTTGAGTTGCAGAAGGCTGTAATAGATGAAGCCAGAACAAAAATCAGCGTAGCTTGTGCTTCGTATGGATGGGCATTGCTTGAGAGTTACGGTAGCGGTCCCAAGTCTGATTTGCAAAACGAAGAACTTATAAGTTACATACAGAGTAACTTGTGGAACCCGTTGAGACACGGATTCCCAATTGTAGGAAGACCAGAAGGAGAGTACACAAACTTCTTTGGCGAAAGTACAGAGAGCAACGGAAATCGAGCTGGCAAAAGTCTTGGAGGATGGGGAATGGGCGTAAAGCCAAACTACGCTATTCAAAATGCAGAGAAACGGCTTGAACGAGGGATTAACGGTGGATTTGTAGACCGAATCCTAGAAGCGAATACAGAGAAGTTCTTCGATGAAACAGACTTAAATGATTACTTTAAGGAGGTGAACACATGATTACAATTCAAGAAGATAAGGAAGTCATGCGAGCACTTCTGGTTGCTGACAAGTTTATTGCACGGTACGGGTTTAAGCCTGAGAACATTAAAACATCCAGAGTTGATACAGGCGTTGTAAGCCCTAATCGGATTACAAGCTCTATCAATATTTCTTTAGGGAACCCAGAACGAAGCAGCTCAAACATTGCTAAGAACATTGTTTATAAAGTTACTGTCTCTGGCAACAGAAACATTCAGCCCAAGATTGATGAGGTTGTAGAACAGATTGAAGCTATTTTTGATAGAACAAATCTGGGTAGAAGCCACATCTTGTACTTACTTGACCCACCTATGGAGCTGGTTACTGACCCAGCTGTTTATAGCGTGGAAACAACTTTTTTGTGCCAATGCACGAACTTCAATCGTGTACGCAAATAAACAATCCAAAATAATATCAGGAGGAATTTAACTTATGGCTACTTTAGGAAAAGTACGAAACGACTGGATTCCTATGCGAGCTGGCGTTGCTCGTGTAACCCCGTTGGATGACCAGGGCCGCCCTGTTTGGGCACAAGCTATTACTACAAAACGAGAATTTATCCAGTCTATCCAAATCAACAACCCACGAGCTACTGAATCGCTTCCCAATGGCAACGGACAGGACAAGGAGTATCTGACCGATTCTTCTTACACTGTTGCTATTGCGACCGACACTTACGATCAGAGATTCCATGCTGTTCTGGCTGGTAGCTCTAAGGCTGAGTTCGCAGAACCCGTTCTACGTGACACCACCATTGTCCCGACTAAGGGTTCTGGCAACTCTACCTATGTTTTTAGTGCAGATGTTCCTGTTGCATCTCCCGATGACAAGAAAGTTCATCTGGAAATCCGTGACAGCTTTGGCAATCTGTACTCCGAGGTAAGCTCCGCAACCCCAGAAGAAGGACAGTACAAGTTTGAAAGTAGCAGCAATACTCTGACATTTGCAGAGAGCGTTGCAGACACTCCGATGAGCTGTGTATACTACGTTGAGGGAACCGGTGGCGAGCAGTACAATGCTCCCTCTACTCTGCGCAACAACCGCTTCATGCTGGAAATCATGGGCGAAGTTCAGTCTGCTGAAACTGGTGATCCTGGCAAATTCTATGCAAAGGTTGCTCGTGCTGTTGTTTCTGGCGACCTGCCTCACGTTACTACTCAGAAGCCTATCGCAAATACGATTACTTACAACTTTAAGTCTTCTCCTGTGCCGGAAGGTATGATTCCTTACACCGAATCTTTTACTCCGATGACCACGAAGGCGAGCGAAGCACAGCCCCTGCGACTGAACAAGAAGATTTAATGGTATAAGAAAGGGAAAGACAAATGGGTAAAGTTAGCGAAGAAGTGAATAACATTTCTCCATACGAAACAGTTCAAGAGCGTGGGAAGTACACTGCGAATGGGTACACGTTTGAGATTGAACCTGTTTATTTTGGAGAGGAAGAAGAATACTTTTCTGACAACCATTTGTCTGCCTTTCTCCAAAGCTCAAAAGAAGATATTCAGGACAAAGACCTTGCTCAATATATAATTGCATTGTTCCAGATTAAGGGCGAGGAAGAAGCTAAGAAAGACCTTCGAGTGCTCGGCAGAGTAAAACTTTGGCTGGTTAAGCTGTTTAAGAAAGATTATAGATACTACTCCGAAAACCAGAAGGCTCTTGGCTTTATCAAATGGATGGAACGGAAAGTAAAATACAAAGGTAGACACATTCGGTTCTACGATTTGGAACGCAAGTATAAATTGACAAAGATTGAAATAGCGAAGATGTATCGCTATATGGAGGATTTGTCGGGTTTTTAGTAGCGTCAGCGAATTGCTCTGATAGAAGCGGCGCTGACGCTTCTTTGAATTTTGAAGACCTTTTTTCTATTTTGCTGTATTATGGTCATATGAGCAAGAACGACATAAAGCACAGCAGTAGAAGACTCCTTTTCTCAATCTATCAACGCCATGTAAATAGAGCCTGTGAGAATCTTGGCGTTTCTGCGGACGAGGAAAAACAAGTTGAAATGAGCGAAGACGAATACCCGTCTGAGTTTAAGAAGTTCAGTAAAGAGGAACGAACTGAGTATATAGAAGAAAGCGGAATGAGCGATGAAGAATTTCTTGCACAGTTCCCAGAATACATACCGCATTGAGTGAGGTGATATATCGTGGCAGATAAAAAGGAGAAAGGTGCAAAACACCTTACAAGTCTGACTCTTGATATTGAGGGAATAAGACAGGCTTTGGAAGAAGCTCAAACCTTAATCGAGCAGAAATCTATTGAGCTTGGCAAGGAGTGGAGAGAGAACTTTGCAAAGCAGGTAAATGCGAGCAGTAAAAGCCCTAGCGTTGGAATTACGCCAGAAGAAGCGAAGAAAACCAGGACAGCACTATCTGATTTGCGAGGGGAGTATGGTCGCTTAATTCAGGTTATCAAGGACGTAGATGCGGCAGGCAAAGAAGCCAAGAGAACAAGTGTATTTGAGGACCCTGACGGTAAGCAGAAGAAGATTGTACAGGCAATCAAGAACGGACAAGAGCAGATCACTGTACAATACAAGGATAACATAAAGAAGCGTGAAGAAGCCGAGCAAAAGCTTACAGAAAAGAGAGCCAATCATCTAGCTAAGCGTCTGAAAGATTTCCAGAAGGCAAAGGAAAAAGAACACGAACTAAATGTTAAGTATGAAGCTGACCAGCGAATTGAACAAGAGAAAGCTGCAAAAGCGTTTGCGGAAGCCGAGCAAAAGCGTTTCAATGACCTTGCCGGGATTCGTGAAGCTAAAGCCCTTTCTGAAAAAGAGAAATTCGATATGGGCGATCGCTTCAAAAGAAGAATCGAGCAGGAAAACAAAGAGTATGCTTCCTCTTTGCAGAACCTTGAAAACTTAATCCGCAAGCAGAAAGAGTTTACTGCAACGCTTGAAAAGCAGAAGAAATCCAAAGGCAATTTGGAGCTGACTCAGCAGAGCAAAGAACTTACTGCACGCCTTATTGCTGAACGAGATGCGCTTGTTAATACTGGAAAGGCAGCAGACGGAACAAAAGAGAACATCGCTAACCTTGCAAACGAAAGCAAGAATCTTGGAACTGCCTTCAAGACAACTGGCGATCAGGGAACCTCTATTCTCAAACAGATTACTGAAAAGGCAAAAGAACTGACACTTTACTATGCGGCTATTAAAGCGAAAGAAGCTTTTCAGGATGTTGTAAAGACGCTGAAAGAGACTGAGGATGCAGTAGTTGAATTGCAGCGTGTTTTGAAGCAGGACGTTAGCAAAGAGGGTATAAGCAAACAGCTCTATGACATTGCGTTTGAGTATGGACGTGGATTTGATGACGTTCAGGAAGTCGCAGTAAAGTTTGCTCAGACTGGTGTATCGTGGGAAGATACCGTAAAGCTGACCAAGAGCGCAATGCTTGCTCTGAACACAGCAGAGCTTGACGTTCAGCAGTCTACTGAGGGCCTTATTGCTATTATGTCTCAGTGGAATGTTGATGCCAAGGACATGGAAATTGTCATTGATAAAATCAACACGACTGCTGACTCTTTCCCTGTAACTTCTGAAAAGATTATTGCAGCATTGCAGCGAGCTTCTAGTAGCGCAAGACAGGCAAAGCTTTCTTTTGAGGAAACCGTTGGCGCAATTACAGCAATGAGCGAAGCTACTGGACGAAGCGGTGAAGTCATCGGTACTGCGCTGAACTCTTTGCTTATTTACACGTCTAAGCCAAAAGCTCTTGAAACATTCTACGAAGTCGGTAATGAAACTGTAAGAAATACCGTTGATGCATACAGAACTGGTGCAGTTTCTATTCTTGAGGTATGGAAAGAACTGTCTAAACAGTTGGAAGCATTGGGCGGAGCGCAGAAAGAAGCTATTGCGAAACAGTTGTATGAAGGTGTAGGAGGAGAAGATTTCGCTCAGCATCTTGAAGAACACGCAGCTGTTATTACAGATGACATTAAGAAAATTTACGGTACGGCAGGCACATTCCGTCAGAACTATCTGGTCGCTTTGCTAAGTGACATTGACACCATTGATAAAGTCACTGAAAACATGACGGATGCCGTGGGATACTCTACGGAAGAAAATAAGAAGTATATTGCCACTTTGAGTGCAAAGATAGAGCAGCTTACCGCCTTGTGGAAGGGCTTGTTCGTTGAAATGAACGAAGGAAACTTCGGCTTTATGGGTGCCCTTAAACTTTTTACTGACCTTGGCATTGCAACTGGAAAACTGGTTAAAGCAACTGGTGGACTCAATGCTTGGCTTACGCTTCTTGTTGGAACGTTGCTAAAGTTGAACGCAACTAAAGTTACGAACAAAGTTGTAATTCCGTTAAGCAATGGGTTCAAAAATCTTACTACAAGAGTTCATAGCGCTACAACTAGCTTCAAGTCCGCAATGAAGGCTGGCGAAGGACTTTCGTATTCAATGAAACGAGCAAAGCTTGCTCTCAAGGGAACGGATGACGCAGCAAAAGGTTTGGTGTCCACTTTTGCTACTTTTCAGGTTGCTGTTGGAGCTTTAATGGCGGTTGAAGGAGTCATTTCCAGCGCGGTAGAAAGTAGACGAGAAGCAAGCAGAGAGCAGAGAGATGCTTCTATTGAAGAAAAAAAAGCAATTCTTGAACAAGCTGACAGCACAAGGGACCTTTATAGCGAGTGGGAAAGACTTTCCAATGCGTCCACAAGAACTTCTGATGAACAAAAGAAGTTTGAAAAAACTACTTGGGATCTTGCTAAGGCAATGCGGATTGCAACTACGGACGGCAATGGAACTGTTAAAACCGTAGACGATTTGGCAGAAGCAATTAGGAACGCAAAGGAAGCTGCTAGTGGCCTAACCGAAGGCGAATGGGTAGAATACCTTGACGATCTGCAAGATAAGCTTGAACACGCAGGCATGAAATCTGGCCTGTTTGGAATAGAGTATAGCGACGTTAAATTGCAAGGCAAAAAGATTCTTGACGTTGCTGGCGATACAAGGGACGAGCTACTTAACATCTTGGGGGATTTCCGACAAAGAACCGAAAGCGGCGACTTCTTCTTTGGACCATTTAGCGGTAAACAAAACGAGGAGTTTTATGAAGCAGCTCAATCTGCAAGAGATTACCTTGAAACCATAAAGGAAACCAGTGGGTGGACAGGCGCTGAAAAAGAAGCGTTTAAGGCTCTTGGAAAAGAAATGAGCAAGGTAGAGGAAGAATATAAGGCAAATCTGGAAGGAACCATTGCTCACCAGATTGCTCAGGAGAAAGTAACTGCGACAACTCTTGGCTCCACTCAAGCTTTGGAGGATTACAAACAGCACTTGCTAGACCTTGGGATTGGTGCTGAATCTACTAAGGACATCCTTGACGAAATTGTAGATAGAACTTTCCCTGAACTTTCTCAACAACTTGTAGATGCAACTCACGCATTTGAAATCACCGAAGATGAAGTTAAGTATCTTTCTGAAACGATGAAAGACCTTAACAGCGCTATTGACACTTCTCAGTCTGCATTTGACGGGGTTCATGATGCTATTGACGAGTTCAACCAGAACGGATACATCTCGGTAGATACAATTCAAAAGCTGACCACAGGCGGATACGAGTTCATAAAGTCTCTTGACCTCACTTCTGAATCTATCAAGATGGCAGATGGAGCTACCGAGAGCCTTGTAAACACCCAGAAAGAGAATGTATTGCAAAGCATTAAGCTGGCTGCTGCAATGGATTTGTTGCAGTATTCGGAAGACTTCTTCAAGGGAACGACAGAAGAAACAACAACAGAAACGGAAAACCTCACTAACAGACTTTATGGAACAAAGAAAGCCTTTGCAGATTTAACGATTGAGGCGTTCAATGCAGCAGAGGGCGCAAACGCATACGCAAGAGAAGCAGCTAAAGCGTTTGGAAGCGAAATCCCAGAAAGCGTAGATAGAGCCAAGTTTGAACGTGGACTTGCAGATAGATACAGCACATGGCAAAAGTACCTTGATTTTGCAAAGAACGATATACAAAGCGTAAATCAGTTCAGCAACAAAGCAGCTAAAAGCCAGGCGAGTGCTGCAAAATCCGCTACTCAAGCAAAGAAGAAAGAGCTGGATGCTCAGAAAAAGGCTATCAATGATTATTACAAGTCAGAAAAGGATAGGCTTGATGAGCAGAAGGAAGCTGTAAAGGAACGTTACCAGGCAGAGATTGACGCACTGAAAGAAGTCCAAGAGGAAAACAAGCGAAAGGATAAGCAGGAAGAATACCTCAAGAGAAAGCGAGAAGCTGAAACAGACATTGCAAAGGCAAAGACCAGAAGCGGTGTTGATTACAGAGAGCAAGAGGCGGAAGCACAACAAAAGCTCCTTGAGATTGAAGAAAAAAGACAGAAAGAACTTCGGGATCAATCTGTTGAAGACAGAATCAAAGAGCTAGAGAAACTGAGAGATGCCGAAATAGCTGGAATTGATGCGCAAGTAAAAGCTCTTGAAAAAATGAAAGAGAAGCAGCTCAATGGAATAGAATCTCAGGTTAAAGCTATTGAAGCAATCCCACCTGCTGCTGAAAAAGCCTATACAAAAGTTGGTAATTCTGCTACGGATACAAGCAAAAAAACATCTAGCACAATAGCAGACCATGCATCAAAGCTGAACGAAGGCATTAAGACTGATGCAAACAAAATGATAGACCAACTGGCGGAAGCTATTGTTACTTCGCAGACAAATGCTAACAACAAACTTGTCGGCAACGCAAAGATTACCGCAGCGAAGATGGCAATGGCGTATAAGAACAACTTTATAACTCCGTTGTCTAATGATATGGATAGACTTGCGCTTGGATTTGCTGTTTCTCAGAGTGCTCCGTTCCAAAGAGCTACAATCCCTCAAGTGTCTATCCCCAGAATCGAGCCTGTTGCTCCTGGAACTCAAAATAGCAGCTACTACAACTACAACACGAATAGCACGAACTTAATCAATGTCACTGGCGAAAACTCTGCAAGAGGGCTGAGAAACAGTCCCCTATGGACAAAGCCCTAAAGTAGTGATATAATGATAGAAAAAGAGTAGTGCCTGAGTGCCGAGTGAGTCTTAATTGACTTGTTCGGCACTTTTTATTTTAACGAAAAAGGAGACATACGAATGAACAAAGATTTTGCAAACAGCATTTACGATGGTGTCCGCGAGAGATTGGCATATCTTGCAGCGCATCCAGAAGAAGTAACAGACGATGTTAAGGATAATCTCATGTCGATCTATAACAAGCTGTGTAAGGCTCTGGGCGTTTCTGAGCACAGCGCATGGGGCGTTAAGTGGACGATTGAGAAGCGAGATAAAGCAAACGCTCCTATCTTGGAAACCGTTACAGGAAACATTATCCTGAATGGCGGTGCAAACGAGATGTTGAAGCTGGTTTTCGGCGTGGGTTCTCCCACCGCATACGATGCTTCTCACGCACGAATTGTTGTTGGCTCTGATAGCACGGCTGAGCGAGCAGATCAGACTGGCGTTATTGCACTGGGTTCCAACAAAGCAGATTCCGCTCTGGATGGTGGCTACCCTAAAGTTGATGGCCGAACCGCAACTGTTCGAGCAACTTTTGGAGAAGGCGTAGCAAACTTCCCCTGGAATGAGGTTTCTCTGGTAAACGGTCAGGGAAGTGCCGTGGCTCTGAATCGAAAGCAGACAAATATGGGTACTAAGAGTGGCGGCGTTTGGACTGTCCAGCTTGAAGTAAGCATTGTTGAAGTTGCATAATTTGAACTTGGGAGGGCTTTGATTTGGCTGAAATAGTAACGCAGGACCCCGGAAGCACCGAGGTGCAAAGTCCTTTGATTGCTGGGTTGTCCGAAGGGCTAAATAAGATTTCAAAGGCACTTAACCTAACAGAAGGCGAGCTTAAAGACGAACCTCTTGTTGCAGTAAATATTGATTCGCAGGAGCAGAATAAAAATAGGATTTATGCGTCGGTGTTTTCTAAGAAACTTTGGCTGCGATACCCTTTACCTGTTATTAAGAAAAATGGCACACCGATTCAGCAGGCTTCTACTCCATATACCATTGATTACATTGGCGGTAGCGTTTCGTTCAACAATAAGTTGGCAGACAGCGACAAAATTACTGTAACGGGAAAATATATAGTTGGTGATAGCACTACTATTACTACTATCCAGAATCTGCTTCAAGCAGTGTCGATAAAGGCAGATAGATACAAAGGCTATTTTGACACAGAATCATCTTTGACTAGCTTGCATGAAACTGCAAAGTCTGGTGATATTGCTTTCGTTGAGAAGCCGCAGTTCGCAATATATGCATGGGATAAGACTCAGAACAAATGGCGGAATACACAGGCTATCGAAGGGCTAAAAGAATACTACACAAAGTCTCAAGTCGATAGTTTGCTTGGAGATAAAGAGCCAACAATATCGCCTAGCAGAAAGCAGCGCGAATATTTTTCTGGAAACAAGACGTGGCAAGATCTTGACAGTGCTGTTAGAGGCACGACGTTAAGCGGCCTTTCTGTTACAGATGCAAAAGTTTCTCCTTCTGACAGCCTTCTGATTGCGATTGGTAAACTGCAAGGCCAGGCAAACAATAAAAAGTCTTGGCTTGAAGGCACAGGCGAGCCTACGCAGAGCACAAAAGGTGCTGTTGGACAAAGATATATAAACACAAGCAACGGTGAATGGTACACCTGCAAGTCCATTAGCGGGTCTGTTTATACCTGGGTTAAAGGACAAGACAATATCGAAGAAGAAATCAAGGCAACGTATGAGACAAAAGAAAACATAAAAGTTTTCTCTGCTACATTTCTTCTTGATGGTTGGCAGCAGTCTGGTGGTAAATGGGTGCAGACGGCTAATTGCGCAGGTATGAAAGCTGAGTATGATACGGAAGCTCCTTGGACTTATAAAAGCGGCAATGAAAGCACGGATGCTGAGTTGGTGACTGGATTGAACAAAATCTGCGCAGGCACTATGGAAACAATGGAAGGCGCAATTAAAGCGACTGTTACAGACAAGCCATCTTGCGATGTTCCGATTTACGTTCGTCGTTCAGTAAAGGCTTGAAAGAGGGTGTAACAAATGAAAGTTTACAATGAATCAGGCGAACTTATGGTGGGTACACCTGACCTGACGAAAGGCTATCTAGAATATTCCAAACGCTTGGTGCAGCACCATCCTGCGCAAGAAGAACAGAGCCATGTGGAAGTCATGCCAGGCACAAACGGTTTGCGCCGCTTGATTATCGACCAGCACAAGCACGAAGCGTGGGACGAATACGAGGATGTGCAGATTTATCATTTGTACACCCCAGAAGAACTGGCAGAGCGCAATAAGCCTACCGAAAGCGAAAGGCTGGACGCTTTGGAAAGCGCAATGCTGGAAATGATGCTGAAAGGTGGTGCGGCTCATGTTTGAGTTTTTGCGTGTGCAGTATCAGCTGGGTCGCCTGAATGATGTGCAGCTGGCTCGTTATGTGAAAGCCGGCTGTATCACGGCGGAAGAGTATAAGCAGATTTGCGGTAAGGAGGTGCTGTGATGGGTAAGGTTGGAACAAGCGCATCTGATATGCTTCTTGTGCAAAGCACGGGTAAAATATCCACTAGCAAAGTGGACGTATTCTTTACCGCAAGCCGTTATATGCCGATTTGGATTACACTTACAGCAACTGGTGGTACGGGAGTTACTTCTGGTGCAATTATTTCACTTAACGACGAAACTGTAGCAAGACAAGTATCCCCAGCGCAATCTGGTTTGTTTTCAAGCTGTACCGCTTCTGTGGCTCTTATGCTTAAACCCGGAGATGTGATTAAGCTCCACATTAACCAAGATGCACTTGTCGGCGGAACATGGTATACGTTATCCACAGAAAAAGTGGAGTTCAAGTAAAGTAAAAGGAGTGATTTTTACATGATTAGTCCGTACAAAGGAACGTTCCGCGTGTCTCAGGGATACCGAAAGATGCGCTCTAACGGTACTTACCACCAGGGCTTTGACCTGGTTGGCATTAGCGACAAGGACATTTACAGCCCTGTTTATGGCGTTGTAGAGCGTGCTGGATGGGAGAACCCGTACAACCACAAGCAAGGCTTCGGTCAGTATGTCCGTATCCGCATCGGTAATACCAACTACCGTATGTACTTTGGCCATCTGTCCAGTATCGCAGTAAGTGTAGGCCAGACCGTTAAGCCCGGTCAGCTGCTTGGTGTAGAGGGAAGCACTGGTCACAGCACCGGCTCTCATTGTCATTGGGAAATCCGCAACGGCACTAACAAGCGCAACTATGTGAGCATTGCAAACTATTCTGGTATCCCTAATTCTGCAAGTCATACTCCTCGACAGTCTGGCTGGGGTGCTGAACTTCTTGGTCCTGAAACTCTGCGCCGTCGTGGTAGCTGTAATTCTCCTGAAAAGCTGTTCAACGCGGTAATGCAGTCCGTTGTCGGCGTAAATGCAGACGGCATCTTTGGTGGAGGTACTGAGCGAGCTGTCAAAAAGTACCAGTCCGCTCACGGTCTGACTGCTGACGGTCTGGTTGGTCGAAACACTAAAAATAAAATGATGGGGTGATTTTTTATGAAGGATCTTTTTTGGAAGCGTTTAGCAAATCTTTTGTCCGTTAAGAGCATTATGACTCTTATGCTCACTGCTGCGTTTGTGTTTCTCGTCTGTACGAACACGCTGAATCAGGACTTTATGACCATTTACACCGTGGTTGTAGCGTTCTATTTCGGTACGCAGGCTACTAAGAACCCACCCGATAAGACAGAATAAAGTACAAGCGAAGCGCAGTCTCATTTTGGGGCTGCGCTCTTTTAAGAAGGTGACTAAATGGCTAACTACAACACTGGAAAGCTTTATAATTTTACTATTGCAACAGGTGGAACAAAATACGACTCTGCGCAGTTCTTTATTCTTGTGAACCTGTTTGAAACAATGAGAGCAAGCGACGATGTAAAAGAGAGAACAGTGCGAAATATTCTCAATGAAGCTGCAAACGTTTTTTTGGATTCTACGCAGTATGCTCTCATGGAATTTTATGATGAACTTTCTTTCTCAGATGAATCTTCTTTTTCTGCGTTGCAGGCTTTGGCTGAAAAGTTTCATATAAAAGAAACTCTTGAAGATGTTATTGTTGCGCTGTATCTCAAAGAGAGGTATAAGGTGCTGGATGAGATGAAAGCTCTTAACACATTGATTTCTCAACAAGAGAAGACGAAGTTCAAAGACATTGGAACGCTTGACGTTCTTATTAAAAAAGCAGAAGATGCATCGCTTTCAACTGCTAGTAAATTGCTTGCAGATATTAAACAGTATGAGCAGGCTATCATAACAGATCGCGCTCCTAGAAAAGCAATAAGCGAATTTGTTATTGGAAGTGTAGAAGGGCTTGATCGCGCCAATGAATACTTCTCTCCATTGAATATGATTTTTGACCCAGATAGAAGTTCTATTCAGGTCATGCCGCAGACAGAAACGACTTACATCGAAATGCCGTATACAGATGGCAGCATCCCAGAGAATACGGTATATAAGAACAGATTTTTTAACATCGTTGCATGGAGCCAGGATGGATTGACAACAGCTCAAAAAGAGCAGCTTAAACTGGATATAACTAGGGTTCTTGATAGCACTAAAAACAAACCGAAAAAGATGACGTTCCAGAAAGCTAACGTTTCTTTTGACGTGATGTATTCTGGTTCCGCAGAGGTGAAAGAAGGGCCGTCCTTTGTTAAGGCTACATTGCCGTTTGAAGCGTCCCCTTATGGTTATCCTCTTTTTGACCAAATCATCTATGGTTCTGGACTTATTATGAACAGAGGAGTAGTAGAAGTTGGTGCTGTAAACGAAGTAAGCGGCGGATGTGTAAAGCCTTCTTTTCAGATTGGATCTATCAAGTATGAATGGGCTGGAACTGTCCCAGTTAATTCTAAGCTTGTGATCGACCATGAAGCACTTATGTGTTATCTTGAAGATACAAGCGGAAAGCGTCAGAACGCATTGACTAACCTTACTGGTGAATTTCAGACGATTCCAGCAGGAAAAAGCGTTCAGATTACGGCATCTGAAAACACAAAAAATTACTTGAGAACATCAGTGAAAGAAAAAATCCTTTGGAGCAATTAAGGCGGTGTAAACGTGAACATTGAAACAAGATACATCAATGTCTTTGACAAAAGCGGAAACTTTATAGCTCAGTTCTCCAACAATACATCTGCGAATACAGATGACGCGAAGAAAAACCTTATGGCTTCTCCAACTCCGCACATTGTCTCAAATGGAGAGAGCACATTGTCTTTTGAAATGGTTGCTTCGAGCGAAAAATGGCAACAAATAAAGAATCCTGAGAACATCTATGAATGCGGAGGAAGATACTTTACTGCGCTTAATGCGAACAGCATCGTTTACAACAACAAAACGGTCAGCGTAACCCTTGTTGAAACTTGGTATCTTCTGAAAAAGGTTTTCGTCCAGGCTCATAATGTTGACACCAAAATAGAGGCACTGGATGAACACACCGTAAAGATTCTTCCTAAAACGGACAAGAAGTTCAAACTTACTGTCAACGGAGTCTCTTATGACGATAGTGAGGTTCGTGATTCTCGCGGTGTTATCATGCCCCGTGGCAGCGCAGGATATGCTCTTTGGGCAATCTTAAAGGGAACGGATTGGAGCCTTGGCGTTTGCGATGTCCTCCCTGATGGATTTGATGCAGCTACGGATTATGGAACCTTCAACGTAGAAACAGATATGAAGTCTGCGCTTGAGAATATCCAGTTTATCCAGTCTTTGTATGGCGGTATTCTTGATTGGGATAGCAAAAACAAGGTTCTCAATTTGCGAGATGAAACAAAATCAGGAACAGACTTTAATACATGGAAAGGATTTGAAATTAGGAAAGGTAAAAACATTGCTTCTGATCCTACTGTTACATGGGACAACGATATAATCACTCGGCTGTACCCTCTTGGAAACGGAAACCTTAATATCCGAAAAGTAAATGGTGGCAAGTCTTATGTAGAGAATTTCAGCTACACAGACAGGGTATATGATGGGTATTTGCAGAACGCAAACATCTATGACACTGGCAATGAAAGCGGCCAGAAAACGCTTAAATTTTGGGCTGAGAGGAAATTGGAAAAGCTGAGCCGTCCGCGGAAGTCGATAGAATACAATGATATTATTGATTTGCGAGCTGTACCTGGACACGAGTTTGAGACGTTCGATGTAAATGATGTTGTTAAGGCTTACTATACGGACGATATAACTGGAAAAGAAGTTTCTGAGTTTGTTCGTGTTCAAGAGGTATCTTACAACTACTTCTTCCCATCTAGTGGTAGCACTGTTGTAGTTGGAGACAAGGTTGCAAATGAAGCAGAGATATTCCATCAAGTTTATAAGAGAGTAGAAAGCTCTACGCCAACAGACCAGAATGGCAATATTTCTTCTGACAATGTTTATATTGAAATTCCAGACTGGATGCTCCCTGATTTTGGCTATGGGTCTGAATTTGGAGATTCTTATGGATACGGAACTGGCTACACATCGCTATCTTCCATCACAGAGCTACACGCTTACTATGAGAAACAGAACAAAGACGATATCGTAAAAACAGAAGCCGCAGTACAGGTCGTTGCTGACGATCTTAGCGCACAGCAAATTGCGTTTACGACTTTCCAAAAAGAAACGGCTGACAAATTTGTACAATCTAGCACACAAATATCTCAGGTGTCTACTGACCTTAAAGCGCAGATTGAACTTGAAGCTAATCACTACAAGGAAACGTCTGCTGGCATTACAGAATCTAATGGCAAGATTTCTATTATTGCAGATAGCCTTTCTGCACAGATAGCCCTAGAAGCAAGCCATTACAGGGAGAACTCAAACAGCATTGCTTCACTTCGCAGCTATGCAGATTCCACTTTCGCGACCAACTCACTTCTTGCAAGCTATGAAACCAAATCGGGAGTAGACAATAAGATTTCTCGCTCAGAAGCAAGCATAAAGCAGTATGCAACAAATAATTTTGCCAGAGTAGAAATTCGAGCAGACGTTGATTCTATAAAAGAAAAAACGAATGGCTTTAATAACGTGGCTGGCTTTGTTAAGGTTGATGCTGGCAGCGTAACGCTTGGAGTCGAAAGACGAGGCATCGCAATTGCAATTACGCCAACGTGGACTGTTCTATATGGAACGACAACCGTATCTGGTTCGATAGATCTTGGAGGAGACGCACGAATCAATGGCAAGAAAATCTCAGTTGATTCGAGAGGATTCTTAAAAGCAAACTAAAAAAAGAAGGGGCTTAATGCCCCTTCTTCTCTTTTATATCCATAAGGATTGCGATTTCTTTTGGACTAATCCAAAGCTCTTTGTCTTTTGGGTAGCAGCATGATTCATCATCAAATGATGCTTCATTGATTGGCAGAATAGGAAGTTTGTCTGTTTCCATATCAAGAACTTCATTGAACTCTCTTAAAAAATCTGCCATGTTTTCGGGCTTTACAGCGAATACATCTCCACGATTTTCTCCATACTTTTCAATGAGCTTTACACGTTCATTCTCTCGAAAAGTAATCATAGGAGACACAGCATTACACCAATCGAACACTTTTTTGTTTGTGCTTGGGCTTCCAAACGATGTTGCCATAAGCTTTTGAATCAGCTCTTGCTGAGGCAAATTACGATATGTCATACCGTTGCCTCCTTTACTTTAACGTACTGACCGCCCATCATTGTTGCAAGCTTAGAAAGCGGCTCAAATACCGCAATTTCGCTGTTGCGGATACACAGGTACAGTTTACCGTCTTGCGTGTAATACTTGCCCTTTTCCAGAACCATATTGCCCTCGTATGGGATAGGGTCGTATTCGTCGCCTGCGTAATACTCGTTGATGACAGTCCAAAGTAATTCAGTACCTGTGCCGGGTCTCCAATCTGGCTGACTGGCGTGAGCCTGTCGGCACTTCCACAGCTTACCGTTATATTGGATTTTATAGCCTACTTTGTATGCAGTACCGTCAGTCCAGTCCGGGTAATACTGCCGCATACGTACCGCTGTTGCATCGTCCACGGTGAGTGTCTGGATGTTCCGGCGCAGCATCAGGCCCAGCACCTCGCTATCGTTCAGTGGACGGTGGTCCTTATATACACGCCAGCTCTGCACAATCTCGGTATCTGTCTGACGGTACTTCACCTCTGCGGTATAACCGTCCTGCAAATCAGGGTACGGATCACTTCGTAGGGGAAACCAGCCAGCGGAGGCATACTGCTCTGCTGTGGGATTAGCTACCATCAAGCCGTCAGCCGTCAAGGTTCTGGGCGCATACTGGATACGTCCATCTATCAATTTTGCGTAAGTCACTGTCAAGCCTCCAAAAAACTATAGCGGAGAGCTGTAATGATAGTCTCGCCGCCGCTCTGCTGGAATATTTTGTTACCGTTGGTATAAGCCTCGGAAAAAAGTGTGGTTTCGTAGCTGGAACTATCGTCTACTGTAACCTTACAACCGGTCGAACTAAACTCCATGCGGATAAGCACCGATTCCCCACCAGTCAGGGGGTACAGCGGTACTGCTCCACTTTCGTCCTTCCCTTGCTGCATCTTAATCCCCTTGTAGTTCTGTCCGCTCGAGCAATATAGTTGGAGACCTCTTGCCCCGTTGGACAGGATTGGGCGAAATCCCTGTGCTACATCAGGCGGAAGCGTGGCAAAAGTCACTTCTAGCTCGCAAACTGCCGCTTCGGCCGTAAAAACCGGGCACTGATATTGGACATAATTACCGGCCCCTTGAGCGATAAGATGTAGCCCATCTGCTTGCATTTCGGATTTTGCGTTTCCTCTCGCTTTCTTGTCCCATCCAAAATTTTCCAATGGCCCGTCCGTGTATTTCCAGTCAATGTCCCAATCGATTGACGGCTGCGAATTTTGCGTTAATGCCGCTGCAATCATCTGTCTACGATTAAGCACCGACAATCACCCCCAAACCATCCAGAATAGATACCTGATAGGTCCTGCTGGCCTCTACCGCAAGTGGAGTAATCCACTTGACTGCGCTGGGTACAGACAGCTGCGTGGGCGTTGTACCGCTCACAAACTGGATGCGGTACTCATTGGTAATTCCGGGCGTTTCCGCCGCCAGCGTAATGGTCAGCGCGGTCATCTCCCCCCAGCGGTACTCAACGTTGGGCTGGATTTCCGCCGCCGCGTCCGTCATCTCCTGCACGGGGTAGGCAGGGCCAGAGGGTCCACTGCTCTTAGGCAACGCCACACTAACAGGCGGAACAGCTGGCATATCAGGTTTGCTACCTGTAAAATCCACCTGCATATGGTCTGCATCGGGCTGGGTTACAGAAGGCGTGTAATAGCCGCCGTTTTCACCGTTCTTGCCATTTGTGCCATCTTTTCCAGGAACACCTTGTGGACCAACTGCGCCATCCTTTCCGTCTTGACCAGCAGGACCAGGAGCGCCCGTATCTCCCTTATCGCCTTTAGGCCCTTGTAGGCCAGGATCACCCTTTGCGCCTTGTGGACCAGCATCACCTTTAGGACCCTGATTTCCAGCTGGTCCAGGTTCTCCTTTGTCTCCTTTGGGACCAATAGGACCAGTAGCACCCATTTCGCCTTTAATGTTTACGGGTTCTGGATTCGCAAGGCCACCGTCATTTGTCCAGCTTAAATCACCTTCGGGAGAAACAAGCGGAATAAATGTGGTACCGTTTTTACCAGCAGGTCCAGGTACAGGCTCACCACCACCGCCACCGCCTGCGTTTTCTGCCCGTTCAGCTGCTTCTTCGGCTCTGATTGCGCTTTTCTCTGCATTGGTTGCTGCTTTTTCAGCAGCAGTCTTCAACGAAACCATTTGTTCGATTATGCTCTGTTGAGGCGGAGTAATAGGACCGCTTGCGCTTGCGATGCTCTTGTCTATCTTTGTGGTAAATATTGGACTCTTTACAACAACGTCTCCAACAGTGTAAACATACTGTGCAATTCCGCTTCCGCTGATTTCAACGTCTACTTTTTGGACAACCCAATCAACACTGTTCTCAACTTTCTGCACTTCTGCCAAGTAAGGTTCAGTTTCGCCTGGTCTTACACAAACAAGAGATACGCTTCCATCTGCACCGAACTTTTCAATCCAATCAGATATATCATAAGGAGTTGATCTAGCGTTGTTCTCACCTTGCATACCAAGCTCAATCGTTTTGTTTGCTTTGTTTATGCTTGCTACATACATATTTCATCACCTCGTTTTTCCTAAATATAAAAAAGAGCCATAGCATCATCTTTTATAGATACTATAGCTCAAAATCGGTTTTATTTCAAGTGCTTAGGTCAGAACGGCAAGCTATCCGAGTCATCTTCAATAAGAGTGAACTCGTTGTTTTCGTTGTCGGAATAGCTGAAATCTCCATCATCTTCACCAGAAGCGGATTCACCATTCGGCTTGTTGAAAGGTGGGAACTCAAACTTGTCAATGATAAACTGCCAGTTCGGAATATCATAGCCATCGGCTGTCTTTCGGAACGGATTGTTCTGCATGGTTCCATACAGCTGAATCAGACTGTGAGCATGGAAATACTTGCTGATGTTCTCAGCAGTCTTACCAAAGCAAACGCACTGGAAGTAATCTTTACGCTTGTACTTGCCACCGCCAGTCTGCACAGCCAGCTTAAAGGTTGCAACACGAGAATTGCTCTTTTCGGATGCTTGCAACTTGACTCCCTGCTTTGTGATGTTGCCTTCAATAAACGAAAACTGCATTAGTTGTCTCCTTCTTTTTCTTCTGATTTTTTATCCATAATTGCGAACTCAGTGTGAGCTTTCTCATTCTTTTCCGCAATTTCCTTACCAAGAGCAGCCCAGATTTCAACGATTTTTTCATACTCGCTTTCGTCCAGTTTCAACATAGGCTCGATATAGTTCTCGTACAGCAAGCTGTAAGCCATCAGATAGCCACGATAAAAACTGTTCGTTACTTCATCTGCCATCTTACCGCTAATCGTCTTCTGCAACTCTGTGCGAAAGATTTCAGCCTTTTCATCTTCTGGCAGGCTGTTAAACTTACGCTTGTCTTTTCGATTCATTCCTTCAAAAATGTTTCGATATGCCATGTTGTCTCCTCACCAAATCTTTTCCCAATACAGGCCAGAAGCGTCCTGGCTTGCCTTGTATTTATGACCGAATCCGTCGTGTTTGCATTCGCCATAATATTTTGGCTCTCCAAACTTTTCTAATAGTTCTCTGCTCTTTGACTTCTTTTCTTCTTCCTCTCGAATATGCCTGCTTGCATTCTGACTTGAAATAATAGCTGCCATAAAACATCCCATAGGGTATGCCATGTTATCACCTCTCCTTAAACCCTTTCGACTTTAGTTCTTCGTATGCTTCAAATTCTTCTTCGTCAAAATGATATGCAAATTCTTCATAGTGAGGACGCACAAAGTCCCATGCTTTCTTCGCATCTTCTATCCACCCAGATCTAGGGGAAGTGCCATAATCTCCAAAGTCGTGCATGATTATAACGCTCCACAAAATTCTCATTGGAGAATCTGGATCTTCAAATTTAAGTTGAAGCCATTCTGGCATAAATACTGTATGGAATCTTTCATTTTGAGAAGATTGTTCAGAAACATTCTTTATGTAATCAAACAATCTCATAAAGTCATTGTAATATCCGTTATACCAAAGAACAACCAATAACCGCTGAAATTCATCATGTTCTCCATCCTGTTTGCCACTTCTGTAAATGTGTTTGCTCACACGATCACCTCAATCCCAGGGAACTCCTCGCTAAATCGTTCCCGAATCTTATCTTCAATTATACCTTGTGTCTTCGTTAAATGCAATAGCTTGATGAATTTTGCCTTAGATAAGTCCTGCTTTTTGAAGAAGTCAATGCAACGATTCAGGGACAAGTGACTGTTCAATCGTCTGCGTTCTACTGCTTGGTTGATGTATTCAAGCTCGCCAGAGTAATCTTCTACGTCAATGTAGTTGCACTCTACGCAGTAATAATCGCACGGTGGGAACTTGTTCTCGATGTAGGCGCAGTCTGTGATCCACAGCATCTTTTCTTTTGCTTCCTTGCTGTAAATCAGGAAGCCGTAGTTCTCGCATGGAGTGCCGTCAGAATTAGCGTGAGGGACTTTGAACGGCTTCACGATGAATGAACCAGCAGTGAATTGAGAACCATCCAGAGTGTGCATCAAACCCTTGTATGCGATAGAAATAGGCTCCTTTTCCCACGTTTCTTCTGTTGCGTATACATTTAGTCCCTTTTGGATAAACTGCGAAATATAGGCCGCATGATCGTAATGCCCGTGACTTGAAAGCACGGCGCTCACATTGAGCAGATTGTAATTAGCCATCTTATTTACCTTATCCCATCTTACACCGCAATCAATCGCCAAAGAATATTTGCCATCTGAAATCACGCTAAAGTTTCCGTCAGATCCAGTCTTAGAGCAGATTATTTCCACATTTCCTCAAGCTCCTTTCTCGAATATGTTTTTGCAGGCATGAACTTCGTATCTTTCATGTATACCGCACCGTCAGCTGTTTTCTTCGATGGATTGCGAAGGTATTTCCCAACTGTTGATGCACACAAGAAATTGTCTTTTGCGCAGTCTGCAATGCTTTTGTAGAACTGTGCTTCTCCGTCTTTTATTCTCACGACAGGGATTCCACCACATTCAGCAGACATTCTGTTTGATTCGTTCCTGTCAACAAGTTTCATGTTCCATACGGAAAAGTCAGACTTCATTTCAGTGCGAATTATGCACTTGTCCGTGTTGTTGAAGAAACACATTTTCATAATCCGGCTCATTGTCAAGGTCTTCCGGTTTCCATTCTTGTTGAGGTGGATCTGGTAGCATCCTCTCTTGTTGCAAGACATTTTAACCTGCCTGCCTGTTCTAGCGTTGAACACTTCACCTTCTGGTGTTGCATAATACAGTCCTTCATAGCCAGGGATGTCTACCTTATCAGGGTACTGCTGCATTGTTTTCTGCTCCTTTCAAAATGTGTACGATAATTTTCCCTGTGTCTTTTTTATCACAGAAGTAAAACCGCACACCGTATTTCTCCTGCATAGTCAGCATTACCTTTCGCATGGTTGCAGGGTTTGCGTTGGTTCTCTTGTCACCCTTTTTGTGCGAATCTGTTGTGGACTTGAACCGTGGACTTTTCCATTCAGCCAGGCCGCCAGACGGCAAAGGTTCTTCAATAAGCACAATCAGTTTAATGCCAGCTTCCTGCGCTCTGATACATTCATCTCTGAATCTCACATGATCTTTCGTGAGGTTCATAAAAAGCTCCAAAACATCCTTTTTTGTGTCGATACAAACGCTTTGATTGGTTGCCAAGGTGTAGTCCCCAACGTATAGCTTCGACCGAACAACCTTGATTCCTTGTTCTTGGAAGTAGTCCAGAACGTGCTGGTGCTTTCCCTCTTGTTCTCTGCTGTCTTGCTGAATTATCAATACATCATCACCTCTTAATTTTTAGCCTGATTCAGGATGTGTTTCAAGCTCTGCGGGGTATACTCCATATAGTCCATCATGCACCCAACATTGTAGGTACGCATGGGAAACCCCTGTGCATCTATCAGGTATTCGATGAATTTCTCATAGAACTTCCATTGATGTGAATTGTGAACGTGCCCATATAGATGCACGGCGTCTCTTGACTGCCCATCCCAAAACGGCATAGGGTAATGACTCAGCACAAGTTTTTCTCCATCGTCCTCAATTTCCAAATAATCATAGATAGCTTCAAACTGTTCTGCAACCACTGGTTTCAGCTCATCATGGTTCCCTTTAATAAGAATTTTCTTGCCCGCAAGCTTCTTCAAAATTTCAGCAGTCTTGTTCTTATTGAGCCAGCTAAAATCGCCAAGGATGTAAACTGTATCAGTAGGTTCAACTTTATTGTTCCAATTTTTAATTAGTACTTCGTTCATTTCCTCAACATCCTTAAAAGGTCTGTTGTCATACGAAATCACATTCTTATGTCCAAAGTGCAAATCGGAAATATAGTAATTCATAAAATCACTCCTTGTTATGTTTCATAATGCTTTCAACGCCTGTCTTTGCTGTAGATGAAGTAGTTCTTAATTCTTTTCGGAATCAATTTTATCACCTACTTTCTTCACTTTGTATCCGGTTCGTTTCATTGACTTAATATCTTCTTCACTTGGCACGCAAGATTCTTCTGTTGTCCAGAACATAACCTTGCCGTCTTTCTTCACTTGAAACAGCATATAAAAACCTCCTTTCAAATATCTTTCCACCAGGTAGAATCCTTTGAGATATTATAGCTTTTCTTCTCCCAAGGCTTGCCCGAATCATTAAAAAGCCTATCAGAACATTTTTTACACAAAGTTGATTTCCCATAAAAATCCCAAGGGATGTTGCTTATAGGCTCTCCACAGCACTCACACATATTCCCTTGATACACCTGCTCGAACTCCTTTTGCCACCGAATTTTTTCTACATCACCGATTGGTACAAATGGAACGCCTGAATCAAATTTGAATGGATTCGCAACGATTTCTTTTTCTTCCTCATCAATGTCTTTCCAAACTCGGCTAATTGAAATCTGCAAAGCTCTTAATTCTTCGTAAAAGCTAGTCTTAACTCCATCTCCCAATCTGCCGTATTCCTGGTTCTCGGTTAGATCTACTCGCCCACTCAATGTAGCCAAAATATCACTTCCTCATTTCACGCTTAAACGCGTTTACCGCCTTCCCAATTCTTTTGAATAAAGGCATCTTTCTCGTTTCTCTTACAGGCTCTCGATACAGCCCATTTACAGAAGGGGATAACGCATACAAAGACTTCCGCACTTCCTTCATGTCCTTTTGAACATCAATCTTGTTCAGGACATTTTCTCCTGTATTCTTCTTGATTTCCGAAACCATTTTATCCAAAGTCAGGTCGCAATATTCGTCAACCCAGTCCCCAATAAAGTAAAACCGTTCGATTACGGTCAAGGAATCCCTATTCTGGAATGTTCCGAACAGTATCGGGTCGCGTTCTCTGCGCTCGGCTGCAACCTTTCGCTCTTCACGTTTCGTGTAGTCAGTGAACACGACATACATTTTATCAAAGATTCCTCTTACCGATTCAATCTTCTTGATAATATCATGTGGGATTCTTCGAGTGTAGTTTTCAAGTTCAATCACCTTTACTACGCGATCTTCCACCTGGTCCAAATAATCATCCACGTCGCTCTTATAAACGTAAGTGTTGATTCCGACTGCTTGAAGCTGTGCTTCCTTATCCAACGTATCCAGATGAAAAAGGATTTTCTTTGCAGCAGCCGCCTGGCCGCTACGCTGAAACTCATCAATCAACTGAACGCAAGTTCTGCGAAGATCTTCAATGTCTTGCGCAGTCATTACCTGCTTTCTGGATTTCACCATCTCGAAATATCCGGCAGGAGTTACTTCTACGTTTTTGTTTTCCATTTATTCTTCCTCTCTTTCTTTAATAAACTGGTAGCAAGCTGCAATTTCTTCAAACGGCAACGGAAGGGATTCGTCAAATCCATACGGTCCAATCGAAGCAAATTCGACCTGTTCACATGACGTAATCCGAAGCCTGTAATAATATCCTTCCCTCCATGCGGGTTTCCTGTACTCTTTCAGGTTGCCCCATGTAGGCTCTACTGATTCATAGCCCAGATCCTGGAACATTTTGTCGGATTTACTCATTGCTCACCCTCCTGTTCCAAACTTTAACGGCTCCGTATTCCGTGCATCGAGCTTCATCCAAATGCGCCGGAATTTTCCCGCAGTTCTTGCATACGCACACAAAATAATCCTTGCGGTCTCCGACTCTTTTAACATCCGGGAACCCTCCGCACGAACACCTTTTAATTTTCATTTCTTATTCCTCCATCTCAATATGAATGCCCTTACCTTCCAGATTTTCCAAGCACTCTTTCAGGTATGCGTCGTTGTGCTCTGGGTAAACGTAAGGCCTTTTGTTTATCCCTGTCGCAACGTCCATATACAAGTCCGTCGCTTCTTTTGTCCCATATTTAATTTCTGGAAGGTTCTTCCCGCGATACCAAGGTTTATACCATTCTTTTTGCGGACTGTAGCCCCTTCGTTCCATTTCTTTCATAACACGCCAATGGTACGCCACCAACCATCCATATGGATGCTCAAACACATAGTTGACGGTCGAATGCTTCCTGCCCCAGCCGTTGCCTCGCAAAGCGCAAACTTCGCGGTGGAGGCCGCATAATTGTTTATGCGGAAGGTAAGGTATTAAAGCTTCGTGCCAAAGCCTCATTTCAATTCACCTCGTTTTTCCAAGTACGCAAGCCAATCGCTCACGGCTTCTCCTACGGACTTAAACCCTCCATCTACATACAGCTGTTCTGCAACCCATTCCTCACCAAAACGATACGCAACAGGCTTTCCGTTACGGTACTCTGTATACAAATCCCATTCAGGGTGATCTTGCAAAAGAACAATTACACTACCCATTCCAATATTCACTTCAATTCACCTCCTACAAGAATTGTATCACAAATGGCCCTTGCAGTCAATACAAATAAACAAAAAAAGAAAGCCCCCACCGAAGTGAGGGCTTAATATTGGAGCTGCTGAGTGGGCTTGAACCACCGCATGAAGGTTTTGCAGACCTTTGCCTTACCAACTTGGCGACAGCAGCATCTGGTGTTCTTGGAGAGAATCGAACTCTCATACCTTGCGGTACATGATCCTTAATCATGCGCGTCTGCCTGTTCCGCCACAAGAACGCAATTAAAGTCACAATTTAACTCTTTGGACGTAACCACATTTTTTACAACGATAGACTCTTACTCTTTTTATCGGTAAGGAAGAAGATTCTTTCTCATACGTCTCTACATTCGCAATCATCTCAAAGTCATGCTTGCAAAATAAAGAGCGAATATATTGAATCAATGTTCTCATATTGTCTTCCCCTCTTGGTTTCCTTTTTTTTGCTTCCCAAAGTAGTTGTGGTAGGAATGGTGAGACTCGAACTCACGGTCTCCTGCTCCCAGGGCAGGCGCGATAGCCACCTTCGCTACATCCCTATATTTTTATATAAAGCCGTTCCCGGCTTGCGTCACAACAAACAGATTTGATGGCCTTCCATCAAGCACTTACTCCGCACACAACACTGCTAGTTGGTCGTTGCGTCCACACCTACTATCCGTAATCCCTCGGTGCTTGGTTTCCAGTGGTGTCGATTAAGTTTTTGCACTTTCATCAACAAAATGCGTTAAACGCCGCATCAAACCTGTATGTCACGGAACTTTTCATGTCAGCTCTAGTATGATTATTAGCATCCGTTCATTCAATCAATGCCCGACACAGGCTATATTGTTCAAGCTACCGTCATCATACGGCGAATAGCCAAGCCCACATTTTTCACATCTAAGGGTGAACGTAGTGAACACACGATGGTGGGACTTGCGTGATTTGAACACGCCACTATCGCTTTATGAGAACGAGGTTCTGCCAACTGAACTAAAGCCCCATAGGAGGCACAGGTTTAACCTTACTGGTTCCGAAAAATCAGCTCCTACCCATGCAAAGGATGCACTTCATTACTCCCGGCAAAGCAGCATTTCTTTGCCTAACCATTCTTTTACTCTAGGCTGAGAGCTTCTTGTCTTTCGTGCAAGAACTACGCCACAAAGCAAAGATTCTTTCGTGTTTATTCCCGCTTCGTCAAGCAGGCAACTTCAACACATGGGGAACCATAGCCATCTTAATATGCCTTGTGGTCTAAGCATTATGAGCATGGTAGCTACTGCATACTCACCACGGAATCGTACCGTGCCATCTGCTAGAGCTGAATGAAGCAAATCACCTGTGGAATAAAAACCCCACATAAGATAGCAGAATCGAACCTCGCTGACTGATTACTGCCAGTTCTAACAGTTTCCGGTTTGCACGGTTCTCCCTACTATTTGTATACCGCATTAGTGAATCCCTTTGCGGTGGCGTTTTAGGCGCGGCCAGTCCCCTCTGATTTTGAGTTTATAGAGTACACAAAAGATGGTAAAAACACTCTTTGGTGCAAGTGACGGGGAATCGAACCCCTGTGTGCGCAACCATGCGCCCTACGGAATCGAACCGTATACCCCAATACCACGGGTGCATTCCACCAGCTCTGCCACACCTGCATAAAATCCCCACGTTGTTTAAGTCTGCGTGGGCTCACTGACTTACATCCACATTACAGTTTGGATATAACCAACTGCCATTCGCTTTCCCGGTGATGAGATGGGTCGCTTAACTTTTCCTATGGGTCACTTCCATGGTGCCCTGGGCGGTTAAAGAAGCGATAAGAAACTTTCCCTTTGGCGCAAGCGGTCGGACTTGAACCGACATACAAACCATAGACAGCCATAAGGCCAGCCGACGCTCTACCATTTGAGCTACGCTTGCATAAAACTCTCTATTTATTCATCCCACCAGCTGCCACTGGTAAGAGAGATGGGATTTTGAAAGGAATTAAATGGACGCCGTGGAGCACCAGAAGGGAATCGAACCCTCGTCCTCAGCTTGGAAGGCTGATGTACTAGCCGTTGTACGACTGGTGCATATAAATGCCAGCCATTTCAGACTGGCGGCGGAACCTTATACACACGACTCTACATTGTGGGAAAACACCGTCAAGAGCAAAAACCACAACGTATTGCAGGTTCCTTGTGCTGAAAGGAGTGGTCGTAGTGATGCGCTATCGACCACGCATTCATTGTATCACAGGATTACGTCCGTGTCAAGAGAATCTTCGATATTTTTTTCTTCGGGTTCAACCTGAATGTCTTCTGCTTCGATTTCGTCATCTGTTACGTCAACAAAATCGCCTTCACACATCTTTTCCATTGCTTCTGCATCCGATTCCATCTTAGCGGATTCCATGTTTACAGCTTGGACCGTAGAGCCAAACAGATCAGCGTCGTTGGACTTTGCAATAATCGGTACGCAGATTGCGTTCATCACAGTTCGCTCACACATACGGTCAGGGAACTGGTAGTGAGTGCTGTTGGTCTTTACATTGCCGTTGTTATCAATCGGGTGAGCCTGGCTCTTTGCCCAGCGCTTCTTGATTTCAGAGAAAGGCATGACCATAGAAACAGGCGGCTTACCATCGTTGTAGAAAATGGTAGCATAAGCGCCTACAATGTCCTTGTCAGGGTCATTCACTGCCATGCTGGTAAGGGTGCGCTTGTGCTTGGTGATGTGAGCATAGCCAGTTTCCAGATCTTCCTCAAAATCAAATTCCTCGCCAGCGTGAATAGTACGAGCCTTTACATCCTCAATGGTCGGGTCGATTCGCTTTGCGATTGCGATGTTACCCAAGTAGGACGGCATTAGAGAAGCCTTGTTGCCATAAGGGATGCAGTAGCACTGCTTCTTGCTGGGGTTCAAACCCATGATAACCATGTCCAGCATACACTTTGCGATACTTGCCTGAGAGCAAGCCTTGATCTTGTCATCATCCTGAACCATGAGCTGGAACTGCTTCAACGCATTGCCTGCGCTGTAATTCACAGGAAGCGCAAGCTCTTTCTTTTCAGTCAGCTTTTCAACCTGGGCGTTTGTTTTTTCCACCAGCGTGGTCAGCGCCTGATTGAATGTAACCATCTTGTTTTCTGCCATAATATTCTCCTTATTTGTCGTTCTTGTTAATGTAAAAAGCTGCAAGAGCAACTACTGTAATAGCAGCTCCAATGAACATACCAACGATAATTCCTAGTGCAAGCATTTATTCTTCCTCTTTCATAAGGCAAATAGCTTTAGGCCATACACACGGTCTACCAGATTGTCCCCAAGGACAAGTTTCACATTTCAAATAGTGGTCATCTGCCATCCATCTCTTGTACTGCAAGCAATGAGCAACCGCGTGCATGACTTCATCGCTATCTACGTGAAACTGCTCTGCAACCTTGTATGGAGATTTCAATTCGTCATACATTTTGTGCATTGCCATTTCAGTAACGCTAGGCTTCTTCAAGTTCAATCACCCCTCGCTGATTTCGAGTTTCTTTGCCCACTCGTGACCGCACTTCTGGCATTTCCACATACCGTTAGGCTGTCTGCGGCCAGATTTGCCACCACAAACAGGACAGTTTTCTTCTCGAACGTACATCGCAATGACCTGAGCATCCGTTTTGATTTCAGCTGTGCAACTTTCCATGTTGTCGCAAATCAGCGGGACCAAAGCGTTGTAATACTTCTGGAAAGCAGACACCAGCTCGATGTTTGCAACCAGCTTAGTGGATGCAGACAGGTCTTCGTACTTGTGACCGTTGAACGTCAGGTTGCAGACTTCTCGAATGTCATCGTTCGATTTGTTCTGCTCAAACAACTGAAAACGCACAGTCGGGAACAGCGAATTGATCTGCTGCTCGTACTGCTTGCACTTGTATGTGATAAAGTCCTTACACATATCCGTCATCATTTGCAGCTCGTTCATCCGCTCATTATTCTTGCGATGCTCTGCTTCCAGGTCCTTTGCTTTCTGTAAGCAGATTTCGTTCTGCTTGATATTATACATCATCTGTCGCACAGTCACAATAGAAATATTCAGCTTTTCTTTTTCTTCATCGTGATTCTCTGCAATGTCAGGTTCCTCTACGTTGTAGAAATCTTCCCAAAGCTTTGCAATCTTTTCTTTGATGACCTGGGCTTCAACAGGATAAACAGGTTCAGATACGTTCTCATTCAGAGCTTCATTGTACAGTGCAAGACACTCCTGAGCCTTGTTTCTTGCGTTATCAATGTATGCTTCACCCTTCTTGATTCTATCAACGATTTCGCGCTTTGCGTCAGACACGCTCTGTGCTGTCAGGGGACGTTTACAAGTTGGGCAAACAGTCTGTACCTTTGTTGCTTTCAGTTCTTCCACGGCGCTTGCATATTTAGCCTGCTTTGCAACCCAAGCGTCTGCTTCCTTCTTGTGCTTCATGGCTCGGCTGTTAATGCTCTGCTTTTCGTATTCGCATTCTCGCAGCTCACGCTGGTATTGGCTTTCCGAAGCGTCTTTCTTGTTAGTAAGTTCTTCGATCTCTGCACGGATTGCGTCAGCCTTTTCTTTCTGCTTGCCACGCTTTACGTTCTGCTCCTCAGATGCAATCTCAGCCAGTCGGTTCATGGCTTCTTGCTCTTTTGCCTTGCATTCTTCCATAGAAAGCTCAACACGGATCATGTTTTCCTGCTGCTGTTCCATCTTGGCTTCAAAGCTTGCAACCTCTTTCTGAACTGCACTGGTCTGCTGCTTCAAATATGCAAGATACTGGTTTGCATCATCGTATCGTGCGAGTGGTTCTTCAAGAGCGCTCCATTCGGGGCTTTCTTTAGCGATTTCTGCGTCAGACTTACACTCTACCATGCCCATGAGCAAACGGCGCTGAGCCTGCCAAGCAAGCTCTTTCTGCATCTTTGGCGGATTCTCAACAAACGTATACGGGTTGCTCAGAATTTTGAACACGTCCTCGTTGCAGATATTCTGAGAGATGTAGTCCTGGAACTTCCGTGCGCCGACTTCAAGTCCGTTGATGTAGCATACCGTTGCATAGTCCTTGAAGCTCTTATCTCGTGCGAACTTGGCCTTATACTCTCGCTTGAGCGTTACAGGCTTATCGTCAATCTTGCACTCAATAGTTACAGCTGGGCTTACCTCGCCGTAATGACCAGTAGGTACAATTTCAAAGCTAGAATTTCCCTCAACATCCTTTCCGCTCAGAACCCACAGGATAGCAGAAGCCAGACAGCTCTTTCCGCTCTCGTTCTCGCCACGGACGGTTGTACGATCCCACAAATCTGTTTCCAGATGCTCAAAGCATCGGAAATTTTCAATGTTGATTTTCTCAATCGTAAACTTCAATGTGAATCCCTCCCCAATTAGCTTCGTTGATAAGTCTCACTTCTTTATTCAAAGTGGAAAAAGGAACCTTGCAAAAATCAGAACACTTTTCATTGTTAATCCATACGCCTTCTTCATCAGGAATAATGCCAATCAAATCTTTTAGCTTCACGGTTAGTGCTCCTTTACAACTTCCACTTCAACATCATATCCCAGAGACTTGCTGACGATTTCGCTGATTTCGGAAACGGTCATTTTCTTCGCTTCTTTGCGTTTCCAGAGCAAGTCACGACCTTCTGTGGAAATCTGCAAACTCTTTGTGGGGTGTAGACAGTTAAGCCCGTACACTTCAACAATCTCAAGGTTGGGAAGACCTGCAAAGGTCATATCCTCATCCATGGTGAAAAGGTTGGTCCACGTTCCATTATTATTTACTGTAATTAGTCCGTAACTTTCATCCGGCATAACCATGCCGAGCATTTCATTACGGAACTTAACCACATACCCAACCTTCAAATCGCTCTTTGTCATAGTATTCTCCTTTTCATCAGACCAATCAAAATTATCAAATTCGAGAATCTTGTATCGAATCTTGTATCCAGGTTCAGACAAATAAAACCTTTTTGAACCATACATTCCTTCATTGAAGTTGTAACAAGTTCCATCTCTCTCTTCTTCCCAACTGTTTCCACTCAAAGGATCTTCTGGCTTATTAACGTAAGAGTGATTACCAACCCACGTTCTTCCTGAGTTATGAAGAAGCTTGCAGAACTTTTCTGCCATCCATTTTTCAGGGCAGTGCATGACGTAATCCCCAGTATAATCTTCCAATCTGAATTTAGGTTTCATCCTCATACCTCCTTTACAATGTCCGTTACTTTGCCATCGTTGCAAATCACAGCGTAGCCCTGCTTTTCGTACCACTGAGCATCAGACAGCTTGAGCTTGCCTGTGTTGAACAGCTCAATGATTTTCTCTTTGTGTAACAGTTCCATTTAGTCCTCCTTTAACATTTCAAAAATTGCTTTTCTCTTTTGGTCTGATAGAGTGTTTACTTTCAGTGCGAACAACAAGACGAGATCAGACGTTTCTGGCTTTTCGATATGCACGTTGAAGTATTTTTCTGTCCGTATCTGCGCTAATTGTAGCTGCTCCCACTCTTTTCCTTTCATGCGGTAAACCTTCCTGATTTTCTGCATGAAATCGTCCGTCACAGGCTTGTGCCCATTTTCAATCATAGAAAGATACGACTCTGAAATTCCAAGATTCTTCGCCATATCAATCAGCTTTTCATCCCGCTCAATTCTGAATACACGGATTGCTTTTCCAAATGGCGTTAGCATTTCGTGCCTCCTCAAAAATTAACAAGCTGCGCAGCTTTCTTCTTTGTTTCTTCTGCAACCATCACATAGTGCATGGTCGTCTGCGGGCTGGAATGCCCCAGAAGGTTCTGCACTGTTACAATGTCCTTTGTCACATCATAAACAGTAGTCGCAAATGCTTTTCTTGTGCTGTGCGCTGTATATCCTTTATCCTTTTCGCCTGCTTCTTGGAACAACCCGTTCACAATATCGTTTACCGACTTAACGCACATCTGCGGAGCCTTGCGTGTGACAAACAAATACTCGCTTTCTTCGGCGTAACTGTACAGCTTCCGATGACTCGCAATCCATTCACTTAGCAACGCTTTCGTAGTGTCGTTGTAGTACACGACACGCTGCTTGTTGCCCTTGCCGACACGAACCAGAAGTGAATTTTCACTGATGTTCACATCTTCAAGCTGAATGTTCACAAGCTCATTCCGGCGCAGACCAGTTGCAAACATCAAGTTGATGATCGTCAGGTTGCGGAAATAATCTTGGCTTCTTACGTTCCGCCCCTTTGCTACGGCCAGGACCTTATGAACTTCTTCCTGGTTCATTGCCTTAACTTTTCTCTGCGGGATTTTAGGCTTCGCCAAGTTCCGCACAGGATCGTCTCTTACAATTTCCTCGTTCACAAGCCAACCGTAAAGCATCTGAATCGCGCTGATTTTCCGGCATCGTGTAGAAGCGGACGTAGACTTAGCAAGCTCGCTGAAATATGCTTCTGCATCTTTCTTCGTGACGGATTCCACATCCTCACATCCAGTGCCTTCACTGAACTTCATAATGTCCATGCGATAGCTCTTGATGGTGTTATCAGAACGTCCCAGAATGTTCTTCTGATACTCGCCAAACTTCTCGACCGCTTCCGTGAATTTCATTTTTTACCCTTCTTTCGATTCTTCCACGAGCTTTAACAACAAACCAACTTCGTGGTACGCTCTTGCTCGTCCATCATCAAATACACCTTGGCTAAGATCCCCTCTATGCAAAGCTTCGCGGCAATTATCTTTCGACCACTTCTCCCACTCTTGAACCTTTTCGATAGCCTCTTTGAGTGTCATTTCACTCACCTCTCACAATCTTCCATCAGCCATTTGAACTCATGCTCAACCGCAAAGTCCCTGAAAGAAAATTTTGAACCGTCCGTAGTGATATACAGCGGACAGATCCATCCATCACGCTTCACGTTTTGCTCAGCCATCTTTTTAATCTGAGCCTTTTCAATGTTAGTCACTCGATCATCTCCGTTCTTCTTATTATCATTATACCGCTACACAGCCGTAGCGTCAACCATTTTCTGAAATATTTTTCTGTACTTTTTTCACGACAACGCTAACCCACTGTCGGCTCACGTTGTGCTTTCTTGCAATCTCCGACTGCTTCATGCCAGCTTTATAATCGGCCGCGATAGCTTTCGACTGTTCATTCCAGTTGTCGCCAGGCTTATGATCGCCAGCTCTTTTTCTCGCATACTCACGAGAATAGCAAGTCCGGCACATCCCCTTTACTTCCGCAGGATGTTTGCCGCAGCACTTGCACATACCAGTCAGCTTCCGACCACAGAAAGGGCAGAACTGCGGGTAAATACGTTCTGTTTCATCTTCTGCGCTTCCGTAAATGAACACTCGGCCTTTTTCATCTGCCGCAATCCTCACCATAATATCATTGCCAGATGCAATCAATTTAGACTTTCCGCGTTCCTGCTCGCAATACTTACACATCTTTAGTTTGCCTCCCCAATCGTCAGAAATTCAAAAATCAAAAAAATCAGCAGCATTTCAAATCCCTCCGCAAATCATTCGTGGTTAATCCTTTCTATTTCTTATGCAATTTTTTCTTGCTTCTTGATTTCGTTCGCCAACTTTTCCAGTTTTGCCAAAATCCACTTGTGGCAACCAGTTGCGCAAACGTGATTCGGTTCGTTAGAGTATCTGAAATGCTTAAAATATAGAGGCAAATCAACCCCGTAATGGTCTGCAATCACAATAATTTCCATTTGGCTGCCGATGGGATGCTCCTCCATCACCCACTCTTTTGCGCTTGCAATAACCGCTTTTCTGTATTCTTCACTCTGTTCAATGTTCATATTTTTACCTCTCTTTCTTATTTCCCAACCCCCGGCGATTTGCCGGGACGCTTGCACCTTAATGGACTGTTTATAGTCGGTGCAACGACTTAGCCCTCACTTTCATACTTGCTCAATTTCTTCTCTAATTCTTCGATTCGTTCCTTTTGCTGCCGAAATTTTTCAGGATACCATTCCTGCACATGGACTCGCAGGTGCTCAATCGTTACGTCTTTTGATTCGCACTCAATCAGCAGCTCCAGAAACTGCTTGTTGGTGTACAGCCCCAACCGATTCAAAACGTTCGTTAAAAGTTTTTTCATAATTTCAGCCCTCCACTATACGAACATCTACGTCATCGCATGTCCAGTTGTCGCCAATCGGTGCTTCCATTGCCCAGGAACTCATTTCTGCCGCAGCATCGTGCCCACCATCGCTCACATCCATAATACGGTCATAGAGCTCCATTTCAGCGTCCCGGCCCGCTTCAATCCAATATTCCGTCCGATACTTGTCACGCAAATCTGTCACGACATAGTAGATTTTTCCCATCTTCACCCCTCCACTTTCTCCACGCTCAGGATCACGTCATCTTCAATGAAGTCCGTGCCTTTGCCGTTCATCTTCAAGTTTACGAAATCGCCTCGAATGTAGCCGTCACCAACGAACTCCCACAATTCGCCGTGCAAGTCTTCCACTGTAACCACAGAACCAGAAACTCCCACGACGCGGCAATCTTTCAGCTCGTATGTGTCGGCGTTTATAAATGCAAAGCCCAAAGCCAATACAATAGAAACAGCCGCCCATTCCAAAACAACAAGATCTAAAATCTTAACAATGTTAATTCTCCGTTTACGCATCATTTAGCCCTCCTGAATACCCTTTAATACGTTTTCCAATGCGTCTTTCAGATCACACAGAGCGGCTTCCTGTCCTTTGTTCAGGTTCTTGTTGTGGTAATCAAAATAATCTACCAGCTTTTGCGCCGCTCCAATAAGCAATGCTGTTTCTTTCTGTACATACATAATTCAGCCCTCCTCACTATTCATCATAGCTTCTTCGTCCCAGGAAGAATCCCCGTTTTGATACTGCTTATTCGCTTCGTACCACTCCCGAATTTCATCACAGATTTTGTCCATCATATCGTTGTTGTCTGCATTGTCGGCCTGTTCTTCCATCAGTTCAGCCAGTTCATCAGGAATGTAGCCGTCATCATCCATGATTTTCAGATCACGCTCCACGAAATCAATCGCAGTCATAAGAATAGAATCTCTCGTGTGATCGCACAGATCGCGCTCAATCATCAGGAATTCGCCCAGCTGACCAGCTTTCGTAAGAGTTCCACCGCAACCATCCCATCCGAACTCGTCAATGGCCTCTTCCACGGCTTCTACGTTGTTAGAGATAAACTCCATAATGTCGCTGTAATAAATGCTCGTTGCACCGTCCGCAATCTCCGTAATCGCATCGCAGATATAGCTGGAACTATCACGATAATCGTTCAGACGGTCGCCATAATCACCCAGGTTCAGTTCACTTCTCATTTCATCAAGTTTACGCATAGTTTTTTCCTCCTTTATTTCCGCGGCTTTACTGTATCACAATCCAAGCCATTCTGTCAATACATTTCTTCAATTTTTTCTCCGAGCTTCGCAACTCGTTACTGCCCACCAGACAGCTCATGGGCAGTTGCCAGGTGTGAAACGGCACCTTTTTAGTCGATCTTGCCGCAGTAGCGCATCATTTCCAGTGCTTCCAGGCATTCAGACAAATAAAAAATAGTCATTGCATTAGCTTGTGCTTCGACCATTGTTTCAGCGTGTCTGTATTGATAATCATGCAAGGTCTTTTCAAGATATTCCTTTGTATAGCCGTTTTCCTTTATATATCCTGTGTACCGTTTCATTTTAGCAATCTGCAAGGCGTCTTTCTCGTTCTGGTTTACCAGATCGTAACAGTATTCCCGGTCATCTGTAGTGTCAGGGTCATGCCCGACAAGGCAGCAACGGAGCCGTTCATCAAGTTCCTGCATCCATTTATCTTTCATCTTTTATGCCTCCTGATTCTCTTTCCAGTCTTGTAATCGCGCTCAGCCACTTTTGCCATCGCTCCACTTAGGGACTATTGCCCCGCCGTTCGTTTGTTTTCGGATATGGTAGTTTATTCCCACCGACCTGCAAAAGCAGGTTTCGTCTTAATTTTCAAAGACTCGTCAGGGCGGCTCATTCAATACCGAAGCTATAGCTTTTTCCGTCCACGTCTACAATAATAGACTTTCCATCTTCACAGTAAACAAAATCCGTGATTTTCCCACCATTGCAGTTTCCGTTCTCGTCGGCAATGTTCTGGCCGTCGATAATATGGCTAATCATAGATACAAGCTCCACCATGTTTGCAATATCCATTTTCAATCTCCTTTTTTGTTTTGATCTTTTTTCGGATATGGTTTGTGCGATTCGTGGAGCCGCTACTGCCCGCACGTTTATAAGCGGATGGGCATGACAGTATTCATCATTTCGCCATCGCTCGCCACGATTTTAATAAGCCCCGGTCGGGATTTAATCGCACAATGGTAGCGGGAAACTTTCTTCCAGCGGCCCGCTAACGCCCGCCCATTCCGCTTAAAATTCTACACATTCCTTTCCGTCCCTCGTGTATTTGGTCGCAATATCTCCGATGTTGTATTGTTCTACCATCAGAATACCATCTGGTAAAACCATTGTTTGCACTCCGAGCAGTTCGCAATTCGCAAACTTCCACGGAAGAATCTCATAGTCGCATTCGAGACAATTTCCACAATCCCGAATGTATTCCTTGTATCTAGTCATGGTTATGCCTCCATTTCCCGCCATTAGTATGCATACACAACATAGTTGTGCTCATACTTTTCGTCGAAATCATCCCACGTTGTCAGCTTTTGCCAGATCACCTTGCAGCCGTTCACGTTTTCCGCAAAGTATTCCTTTTCGCCATCCTGATCCAGATATAACGCACTGCCGTTGTAGAACACGACGGAATTGGACCGCCGCTGAGTTACCGTGCGCTTTTCCGCCGCAGCCACGTTTTCGCGCTTTATCGACTGGCACAGCTTTTCCATCCATACATCATCCTTGCGGAACCAGGAGCCCACAAAGGCCGTCTTGTTATTGCACAGCATCTCAACGAATGCTTTTTTCGTAATCTTTTCCATGTTTACCTCCACTTTTTTTGGTTTTTTCGTACTGGAATAGGACCGCTTTACAGTGCGATCCTTTAGGGTATCTGTCACAATTACATCCGAACGCATTCCCCCAGCGGGATTCGATAGCCGTGGCAACGCACAAACGCATCACCGTTGGCATTGTAGTTGATTTTCAGACGGTGGTATGCTTTGCCGCCGCCCCATGCACCAGAAACGGCATACAAATAGTCCTCAATGCCGTACTCGATGCCGTGGATCTCAAGCCCATTCAGCCCGCTATAGTAAGCGCAAACCGGATTTTTTTCGCAGTATTCGCGTTTAGTCATGGTTTATGCCTCCTCACGTTTCATAATCTCATCAAAGCTGGAATACCCCAGCCATTCAGCGATAGTATCATCCTCGAACCAGAAGAAATCGTTAAGCTCTGTTTCATCCATGCCGTCAGGGTATTCTGTTTCCAGAATATCTGCTACCGTCTGCATTTCATCCTCTGTCAGATACGAAACGGTATCTTTTGCACCAGACCAGAACTCAAAGTCGGGAATGCTCACATCACTATAAATTTTCATAGTTTTCACCTATCCTTTTTTATTTTTTGCCCCACTCTGACTTACCCCGGACTTGTGACCGTCACGACTTGCGCCGTGGTGCATTAGGGCAAGGCGCACAGACCTTGCATGGTTTTCCTCTAAAAGTTATATCCGTACCGCACAAATGCACTTGCTTTCGGCAAAGCATCCATCTTCCACTTCCTCCTCCACGTCGCACACCATGCCGCAAAAGCCCACGTTGGAGAGGATTTTCAGAACTTTGCCAACGTTTTTTGCGTCAATATAAGCGACCGAAACCAGTTGTGCCTCATCATCATCACGCACAACTTCAAGTTGTGCAATCTGCTTGCCGTGGTTAAGAATTCCACGGTAGCAGTGATTGCCCTGGAAAGCATAGCCAGCTTTTACAGCGGACTTGCCCTCAATGTAGATGGTATAAAACTTTTTCATGGTACATTCGCCTCCATAATTTTTGAGCATATGCTCAAATAAACACACCGAGATTGTGCACAGTATGCTTATCTGAACACACCAGATCGAAACCTGGTGCGCTCAATACCAATAACGTTCGCTATTGGATTTTACGAGATAAGATATTTTAACACACCAGAAAATTCTGATATGCTCAGCTTTTGACGGCCGATATTGTGCTAATATGGGATAGCACACCCCCTTGCAGCAGCTTTTCATCTAATGCCGCAAACTTTCCTTGCCTGGTTCGCGTTGCAAGGATAAAGCTATATTGCTATTTTAGTTGCCAATACATGCAACCCGGTTTGGGAGTTGGCCCCATATCATTCTCGAATTCAGTGTCCCGGACACGCCGCTTAGAAATGCCAGCGATAGCGTCTATTCAATTTTCAATGTTCTCATAGCCGTCTGTCACCCAGCTAGGGCACACCTTTAGACCGTGTACTTTTGTCCGTTAGATTAGACAAGGGCTTTTGCTTTGGGTTTGTGTCCCTTGCCTTGTGCCTACATTGTATCACGTTCGCGATACGTTGTCAAGCACTTTTTTGAAATTGTTTTTTGCAATCTCTCGAACCGCTTTCCGTAGCGTGCCATTGTTGGCGGTTGTTTGTCGTTCGTTTGATTGTGGCTTTAGTATACAGCCGTTTTTCTTGTTTGTCAACTGTTTTTCTAAAATTGTTTGAATTTCTTTTTGTGGGTTGGATTGCTTTATAATACGCGATACATTATAAGGCGAAAAGAAAAGTGCGGATTAGTATGCCGGTGTTACCGCTTGTCCAATTGCAGCGCTTTACAAGCCGGTGTAACTCATAGCGAAATAGTAGGAAATGAAATTGCTTTTTTGTTTATCGTGAGCCGGTGCAGCGTTTAATTCATAGCTGTGTAGTAGGATATTGAAAAACGATATGCTCTGTTTTTGCCGATCGGCTGCAAATCGCTTGTAACTTATAATATTATATTATATATAACTTTTTTTGTAA